>ERZ1026860.492-NODE-492-length-25877-cov-4.029510_pt1 | contig 25877 bp, 30 predicted proteins | sample MGYA00380160_ERZ1026860 | MGnify/ENA primary metagenome ERZ1026860 (study PRJEB33269, sample SAMEA4719796) | human gut metagenome | biome: human-associated habitat; feature: organic feature; material: feces | place: Cameroon | collected 2013-10 ... | reverse complement strand
GTCCTTCGTCAAAATGCTGGCCGGTTTTGTCGTCAAGACCATCGCCGAGTCCGGCAGCAAGGAAACACGCGCCGAGCCGTTTGCAGCCCAGTGGCAGCACGGCAACGTTGATGTCCTGCTGGCCGACTGGAATGAGATGTACTTCACCGAGCTTGAATCGTTCCCTGAGTCCAAATTCAAGGATATGGTCGATGCAAGCTCCTCTGCCTTTGCAGAGATCGAAAACGGCTACTCCGTCAGCCGCCCGGCAAACACCGGGCTGTCGAAGGATAGCTACTGGAACAAGTAATGAAAGATAGGAGGTGAGCGGCTATGAGCAATGATTCAAAGGAAATCGGTCGCGTTGGACAGCGCAGGTACGGCGGAATCTTCTATGAGGAATTTCTTTCCGAGCTGAGAGGCCGGAAGGGAGCGGAAGTTTTCACCGAGATGTCGAACAACGATGAGACCATCGGAGCCATTCTGTTCGCCATCGAGATGCTTGTGCGTCAGGCGAGCTGGAATGTCGAACCCGGTGGAAGCACGGCAAAGGACCGGGAGGCCGCAGAGTTCGTCAAGAGCTGCATGGACGATATGCAGCAGACATGGATTGACACCATATCCGAGATTCTGTCCTTCCTGACCTACGGCTGGAGCTTCCACGAAATCGTGTATAAGCGCAGAATGGGCCGCACCAAGGACAACCGAACGTCCAGCAAGTATGACGATGGGCTGATTGGCTGGATGAAACTCCCCATCCGTTCTCAGGAGACCCTGTACCAGTGGGAGTATGACGATCAGGACAACCTCATCGGGATGACGCAGATGCCGCCTCCCGATTTTGGCCTTATCACGATTCCCATGAACAAGGCCATGCTGTTCCGTACCCGGAGCCGCAAGGACAACCCCGAAGGCCGCTCCATCCTGCGCACGGCGTACCGCTCATGGTATTTCAAACGCCGCATACAGGAAATTGAGGGCATCGGCATCGAGCGCGATCTCGCCGGTCTGCCGGTCATCACCACACCCGAAGGTATGGACATCTGGGACAAGGATGACGAGGACATGAATGCCATCCGCACCGGGCTGGAGGCCATGGTCAAGAACATTCGCCGCGATTCCACTGGCGGCTCCCGGCAGTTCGACACCAACTCCATCATCGCGCGGTATGACACCAAAATCAGCCAGACTGTCCTTGCTGACTTCATCCAGCTCGGCCACGAAAGCGTTGGCTCGTTCGCTCTTTCCAGCGACAAGACCAACCTTTTCTCCATGGCGATATGCGCGTTCCTCGACATCATCTGCCAGACCTTCAACAGCCAAGGCATCCCGGCTCTCATCGACACCCACGGTGACATCGAGGACGTTGACCTCGCAACCGTGGCAACGTTCATCAAGGACATGACCAGCATCGGCGTTATCATCCCGGATGAATCTCTGGAGGATTACGTTCGTCAGCTCGGAAAGCTCCCCAAGCGCACCACGGATACCGTTCCGATGGAAGCCCGGAGAGCCGCCCAGCAGCAGGGCAACGAGCCGCCTGAACCCGAAACCGCAGCAGGGAAGGGCCACGATGGGGAAGAGGGCTTTGAAGATAATGGCAGCCATGTGAGCGCAGCCCGGAAACGTCTTGGGAGGGAATGACCATGCTGGTGAATGTTCCGCACCCCGGCAGAGTGGTAAAGGCGAGACCCAAGAACATCGTGCTCCAGCGGCTTGAGCGGTATCTGCATGATGAGCAGGATGAGCCTATCGAGCTGCTGTGCAGCCTGTGGGATGACCAGAAAGCCGCACTTACCTACCGAGAGATCAGAGATGCCATCGTTGCCGGCGACTTCACGGAAGCCCTGTACGACGAGTTTGCACAGGACTACTCCATCTTCATCGCGGACAGGTTCGCCTCCGTCTGGAGCAACGCCCTCAGCGCAGGAGCGCAAGCCCAGCCCATCATCGGAAGGCTCTCCTCGTTCCATTTTGAGACCCAAAACCCCGGCGTGGCGAACTGGATAAACGACCGCAGCGCACAGTTCGTTACCAGATGCTCCGAACAGCAGAAAGAAGCCATCCGCGCACTGCTCGCCAACAAGGTGGTCGAAAGCCACACCGTTGATGAGCTGGCGCGGCTTATTCGTCCATGCGTCGGCCTGACCGCCGCACAGTCGGCAGCCACGGTCAAATACTACGACAGCGTATTGTCTGCCCTCAAATCGGAACACCCACGCATGAAGGCCGATACCGCCCGAAAGAAGGCATTGACCGCGGCTTCTCGCTATGCTGAGAAAGCGCACCGATACCGGGCTATGACCATCGCACAGACCGAGCTCGCCACCGCCTACAACCAAGGAGCCGATGAAGGCATCCGTCAGGCACAGGCTGAAGGGCTGCTCGGTCCCATGCTCAAGGTCTGGCGCACGTCCGGCGATGATGCTGTCTGCGATATGTGCGCGGCTCTCGATGGAACGGAAATCGGCATGGACGACTCGTTCGCTTATGCCGGAAAGCTCCTGTTCCCAGAACAAAGGCTGCTCCCGCCGGCACACCCGCGCTGCGCCTGCGCCGTTGAGTACATTGAATCGCCGGTCTTCAGGTACGCCTGACAGCCGGCAGAAAGGAACCAGATGATCTCGTTCAAAGATATGATTACCCCCGCATCTCCACCTCCTGCGCCCCCGGCGGGCGTAGAGAAGCGGAAGCTCACCATCGCAAAAATGGATGACGAGCGCAGACTCGCCTTTGGCTGGGCCAGCGTAGCCATCCGCGTGGACGGTGAGCAGATCGAGGACTGGCAGAACGACATGATCGACCCCGAAGACCTCGAATCGGCGGCCTACAATTTTGTGGAGCTGTACCGCGAAGGCGGGGAGATGCACGAAAAAGGCGATGTCGCCGTCCTCATCGAAAGCGTTGTCTTCACCGAGGAGAAGCAGGAAGCCATCGGCATCCCTCCCGGAACGCTCCCTGTCGGCTGGTGGATTGGATTCCATGTCACCGACCCGGAGGTCTGGGAGAAGGTCAAGAACGGCGAGTACAGTATGTTCTCCATTGGCGGAGAGGCTGAGCGCGTCGAAATCTAATTATGGTAATTCAGCCGAGTGCACCCGCACCCGGCTGTAATTATATCAACCCCAAAGAAAGGAGGAAGAACGTGGCAACAAAGTTAAAGCATCTCAAGGTCACATCCGTTGACTTTGTAGATGATGGCGCGAACCCCGATGCCCATATCAGACTGTACAAGCGCAGAGACGAAGCCGCCGCCGAACCCGACACTGAGGACCCCAACTCCGACGGTGCTGGATTCTTCAAGCGGCTCTCCTCCAGCTTGGCAAAGATGTTTGGTCTGGCGCAGGAGCCGGAGAGCGCGGAAGCGGAAGTCCAGAAGAACTCGGCCAGTTTCGATGAAGCCTATGGTGAAGCCAAGGAACGTCGTGTCTGCGATGAGGTCTGGGATGTCTGCCTCGCGCTGAACCAGTCCCTCTGCTCCATCCTTGGCGATGGGGCACTGGATGGGGCAGCCGCCCGAACCGCGATGTTGGAGAGCCTTGAGGAGTTCGATTCGGTTGCGAAGGACTCTATTGAACAGTGGTCCGCTGGCAAGACCGCCAACGTCGTGCTGAAAAACGTTCCCATGGATGATGCTACCCGCGCTCTCGCAAAAGCGGCAGTTGATGCCCTGAACGAGCAGATCGAAAAGCATGGTCACTGTGAGAACGACGATGTAACCAAGGACACCGCAGCCAAGAAAGACGACGATAAGTCGAAAGGAGAAGACGATATGAAAATCGACAAGTCCAAGATGACCCCTGCCGAGCGCGCTTTCTATGAGGAAATCGAAAAGCGTTATGGCGAGGCAGAGGCCCCCGGCACTCCCGCAGGTCAGACCCCGCCCCCGGCGGATAACCCTCCTGCACCCACCGCACCCGCAGATGGCGGCACTCCCGCTGCTGATGTGAACAAGGGCCTGAAGCCCAACACCGAACCCGCGCCTATCGACCCTCGCGTTCAGGCCGAGCTGGACTCCCTGCGCAAGTTCCGTGAGAGCTATGAGGACCGCGAGCTGCATGATGTGGCCAAGCGGTATACCCTCATCGGTAAGAAGGAAGACGAGCTGTTCCCGGTTCTGAAGTCCATGAAGGCCGCTGGCGGTACTGCCTACGACACCTATGTGGCTGCGCTGGACGAGGCCGTCAAGTTCGCCGAAAGCTCCGGCACGTTCAAGGAAATCGGCAAGCGCGGCGGCGAAGCCCCGGACGCATGGGCCCGCGCTGAGGCGAAGGCCGCAGAGATCATGAAGTCCAAGAATGTCACCAAGGCTCAGGCCATCGACGAGGTCCTGCTGAACGACCCCGCCCTGCGTGCTGAGTGCGAAAAGGAGGGTTAAACGCTATGGCAACCTACTTTGGAACCTCTATCAACGAAAGCCCCACCATCATCATGGAAGCCGGAGCAAAGCTCGAAGATGTTCAGGGCATCGCACTGGCAATCACCGCTGGCAAGCTTGCAAAGCCCTCTGCTGGCGCGAACGTCATCGGCCTGTCCCTGTTCACCAACGATGAGAACGTTGAAGCTGGCGGCTCTCTGACCGTTCAGGTGAAGGACATCGGCAAGTGGGTCGCTGGCGAGGCCATTGCAGTCGGCGATGAGCTGGCCACTGATGCTGCTGGCAAGGCTGTCAAGGCCACCGATGGCGCGTTCATCGTCGGCATTGCACTGAGCGCAGCGGCCAAGGCTGGCACTGTCGTCTCCGTCCAGCTCACCAAGTCCGGCTACAAGCCCAAGGCATCCTGACCAAGAAAGGAAGGTAAGACAACATGAGAAACATGAACAGCAACGCCGCGATCATGGCAGCTATTGCTAAAGGCTGGAAGCCCAACCGCTACCTGTCTAACATGAGCATGGCGTTCTTCAACAACAACGCTGACTACGTTGCGACCAAGATTTTCCCCATCTGCCCTGTGCAGAACTCCACCGGCTTCTACTATGAGTTCCTGAAGGGTGATCTGGCCCGCGACAACGTTCAGCGCAAGCCCGCATTCGGCAAGGTCCAGCCCGCAAAGCGCGGCCATACCGACAGCACCTACAAGTGCGAGGTCGATCAGGTCATCACCGGCATCGACAGCATCAATGCGCTGGACTACACCCGCTCTGGCGTTCCTGCATCCATCGACCCGCGCCGCTCCAGCGTCCGCTTCATCAACGACCAGATGCTCCTGCATCTGGACCTGACCTTCGCAGAAAAGTTCTTCAAGACCGGCGTGTGGCAGAACGAGTTCACCGGCGTTGACAGCACCCCCGGCAGCAACCAGATGCTGAAGTTCACCGATGCCAACTTCGACCCCATCGCGTTCTTCGACGCTCGCAAGCGCGAGATTCGTCTGGAAGGCCGCCGCACCCCGAACAAGCTGTGCCTCGGCTATGACACCTTCCTCGCCCTGAAGAAGCACCCTGACATTCTGGAGCGTGTGAAGTACGGCGGTTCCACCCCGAACCCTGCCATCGTCAACGAGAAAGTCATCGCAGAGCTCCTCGGCTTTGATGAGGTCACCGTTCTGATGGCCACCTACAACAAGGCCGAGGAAGGTCAGCCCGATGACATGGACTTCATCTGCGAGAGCGACGGCGCACTGATGTGCTACGTCACCAACAGCCCGCAGATCGACGAGCCTTCTGCCGGCTATATTTTTACTTGGGATATGCTGGGCAACGGCAGCTATATGGCTACCGATCAGTTCGAGGGCGAAGGCGGCACTCACAGCGAGTTCGTTGAGGGCCTGATGTCCACCGATATGCGTAAGACCTGCGACGATCTGGCTTGCTATATGTCCAAGTGTGTGTAATGGAGGTGGCTTATGAGCTATCTCTGCAAGAAGGCCGTCAAACTGTTCGGAAAGCCGTATCAGCCGGGAGACATCATCCCGGCTGAATCTGTTCTCAGCACCCGCGTCCGCGCACTCATCACCTGCGGCTACATCGCCGATGCTCCCGCAGCCGAGGCGACAGATGAACCTGCTGACAACAACGACGAGCCCAAAGAGGTCAAAACCGAGGCCAAAGGCCGGGCATCCTCCCATACCACCAAGGCCGGAAACAAGGCTTCTGCGGCTTCCAAGCGGCATTCTACGAGCGGTAAAGGCTAAACCTACCATCTATCCAACAAGGAGCGCACTGTATGGCATACAACTACGACCCTACGGCTGTCGCCGAATACGGAAAGGACAGGATGCGGTTTGAGCTTGGCGACACGATGGTCGAGGGTGGACCCGACACTACTGCGCTGACCGATGAGGAAATCGAGGCAGCCATCTCTGCCTACCCCAAGTCGTGGAAAAGGGCAAAGCTGATGCTTCTTGAGAGCCTGTTCCGCAGGTTCTCTTATGAGGTCGATACCAAGACCGGTCCGCTTACGCTCTACCTGCAAGCCCGCGCAAAGCTCTGGAAGGAGATGTATGAAGACCTGAAGAAAGAGGTCTCCTTCAGCTCCGTATCCATTGAACAGCCCCCAGAATGCTGCATGAAGCCTCCGTACTTCTATGCCGGCATGATGGAGAACGAGCGGGCCGCTGACGACTGGAGGCATCGGCATGGTTAATGGACAGCTCATGTACCTGCGCCCCGGAAACCTGTTCAAGGACTTCGTCATCGAGCACAGCAAGAGCGACCTGAAAAGCGGTCGCCCTTCCGTTTCGTATGAAGGAGATGGCACGGACTTCCTGCGCGGATGCCTTGCATCTGCCAATGAGGTGGACAAGGCCTACGGCACGGCTGACCACATCATCACCCATGTCATCGTACAGCGCGGCAAGCCCCGCGCCGAACGTACCGACAGGCTCATCCTTGGCAATAGGGTGTTCTACATCGTCGATATTGACGATACCGGCTCGCTCGGAGTTTCGACTCTGTATTACGCCGAGGAAAGGACTGATGTGAAGTGACCACGCCCAAGAAAGCCTCTGGGCGGCTCAAGATTGCCGTTGACGATACCGTCAAAAAGGTCAATCGAGAGGCCGCTTCAAGGGGTACGCGGGCTGTCAACGCCATCCGCAACGCAGAGCTTGAAGTCCTGCGCGGAAAGCGTTCTGGCCGCGTCTACCGCAAACCGCACACCAAGTCCCACTACACCGCATCCGCACCCGGAGAACCCCCTGCAAGAAGAACCGGCAACCTGCGCCTGAACTGGAATGGAACCGTAGAAAGTTCCAGCACCGGCTCAGGTCTGCGGGTCACTGCCGTTCTTGAAAGTCAGGAGCGATACTCCACCTACCTCGAAAACGGAACCAGCCGCATGGCTCCGCGTCCGTTCAAGCAACCGATTTCTGAGAAGGCCATGCCTGAGATCGAACGGATTTACCACGAGAAATATGACTAGGGAGAAGGACAATGGAACTTATCATCAAAGAGAACCGCGCCCGGTTTGATGCAAACGTCATCAAGGCCGGGTATGCCATCTACGGCAAACACGCTTCGTGGGATGAGGGCAAGACTGGAATTGTCACCGCAGTCACAGATACCACCCTCGTGGCCCTGTTCCATCCCGGCATTGGCAACGTCATCAACCACTTCATCATCCCCATTGGCGAGGTCGAAAAAGGGGAGTGGGACGTTCGTTGGTCGAAAGACCTCACCACCGTAAACGAGCTGAAGTCGGAGGCACAGGATGAATCTTGAGAACCTGATTTACAAGCGGCTGTCTGAGGCCAAGGACCTCACCAAGCACTTGACCACGTTCGGCGGCAAACCCGCTGTATTCACTCCTGAAGCCCCCGGCGATAGAGCCGCCGGATGGGGAACGGCCACGCAGTATCCCAGAATCGTGTTCAACTTCGATATGCAGACCGATGGTGAGCGCAAGAGTGCAGGAACGCTCTTGGTATCCCTGATTTGCCGCAACGACTCCGATGCTGTCCCTGAACTCATCGAGCCGGCAGTCAGGGAATGCCTGAAGGACGTTCTGCTCAAGGACGACAGCAACACGCTGTATGCGTTCGCATGGGCCAGAACGGACGGATTCTCCATGACCGAGGAGAAGAACGAACTGCTCATTGGCTCCGAAATCAGGTTTGACATCATCGAATACCCCTGTCAGGAAACCACCGACCCTGACCCGATCATTGCAATGGCACGGTACATCAAGGGTATGTACCCGGACAGCATTGTTGTAGGCATCGACCACATGGACGACGAGACCGAGGCATCGAAAGAAGCCCCGGTCTTTTATTGTCGCCTGACATCCATCGACAAGCTGGAGGAAACCAACACCGTCGTCTGGATGAACGGCAAGATTGCCGTGTCCCTGCTTTGCCCCGACAGCCCCACTCGCCTGAAGATGGCCGCCGCTGTTGGCAACAGCCTCTCTCTGGATGGAGAGGTCGAGATGCTGGATGAGTCGCCCATGTACATCGACCACATGACCGCAGATTTGAAATCCGACTACCTGAAGAATGGACAGATTTTCGTTACCGCACGGTACGGTCTGCTCCGCTACAAGGCCGTCGGCTATCCGCTTAGACACCCCAACATCAATTACTAGGAGGTAAGACCTATGGCAAGCAAAAATGCTTCTGCTGACGCTGCTCCGACCCCTGTTGAGGCCGAGTACAGCGTGAGCGAGTTCGCTGCGAACGCCATGACGCTGTTCGGCGCACGGAAGGAGTGCGTTGAGGCGGCCATGAAGTCCGCAAACATCAAGAGCTGCACCGTTTCCAAGGCCAAGGAGGTCGTGGCAGCTTTTCTGAACAAGGAGGTCAACTAATATGGCTGATTCCTATATTCCCGGCGAGAAGAAAATCCGCCCCGGTGCGCACTATCACATCGGTAAGAAGGGTACTGGCGCAACCGCTGGTGCTGTGAACGGCGTGACTGCTGTTCTGTTCCGCGCAGACTTCGGCCCGCTCTGCACCGCCGTTGAGATGTCCTCCGACGAGGACTACACGGATGTGTTCGGCGATGCACTGACCACCGATGCCATTGCACAGGCCATCGCTGGCGGTGCAAAGACCATCATCGCCGTGCGTGTCGGCACCGGCGGTACGGCAGCCACCCTCGACCTGAAAAGCTCCGGCGAAAGCCCGGCTGCTGCCGTCACTCTGACGGCCAAGTACCCCGGCGCAAAGCCCCTGACCTGCACCGTCCGCAAGACGCTGGCTGATGAGAGCATCAAGGAGTGCATCATCTACTCCGGCACCAAGCAGATCGAAAAGGTCGAGTTTGCTGCTGGCTCTGGCGAGGCCGGTGCGCTGGCTGAGGCATTCGCCAATTCCAAGAACTTCATCGCTACCGCCAAGAGCGGCCAGACCGCCAAGGAACTGGCTGACACCTCTCAGACCATGTTCACCGCAGGTACGAACCCGACCGTCAACAACGGCGCGTACTCCGATGCCATGGAGCAGACCGAGCCCTACGAGATCAATACGCTGTGCGTGGACACCGAGGACAACGCTGTGCATCTGCTGGTCCAGTCCTTCATGTCCCGCATGATGGATGTCGGCTCGCTGATGACCGCTGTGGTCGGCGAGAAGAAGGATACCGACTTCGACACCCGCATGAGCCATGCGGCAGCCTTCAACGACGAGCGCATGATGTACGTCCTGAACGGCTCTGTTCAGTATGGCAGCACCACGCTGGACGGCTACCAGACCGCTGCACGTCTGGCCGGCCTGATTGGCTCCACTGCATCCAGCTCCTCGCTTACCCACACCGTCATCAACGGATTCTCTGGGCTGGGCGAGCCTCTGTCTAACACCAAAATCATCAAGGCAGAGCAGAAGGGCTGCATCGTCCTCACCATGAACAAGAGCGGTCAGGTCTGGATTGACAAGGCCATCAACACCCTCATCACCCCGCCCGCAGACCGCGATGAGGGCTGGAAGAAGATTCGCCGCACCAAGACCCGCTACGAGCTGATTCGCCGCTGCAATACCACCAACGACGATATGGCCGCCAAGGTAGATAACGATAATCCCGGTCGCGCGGCCATCATCGGTGCGCTCCAGTCCATCATCAATGAGATGATCGCTGAGAGCAAGCTGACCTCCGGCACTGTCATCCTGAACCCCGCATATTCCCCGGAAGGCGACAGCGCATGGTTCCTGCTCGATGTCATCGACAAGGATTCTGCTGAACACATCTACACCGATTTCCTGTTCCGCTTCAACACCACGGACAGCGAGTAAAGGAGGAAGCATAAATGCTCAATACTTCGTCCGCAGCCGACTCCCGCTTCACCAGAACCGGCAAAGACGGCGCGTTCTACAACGACAACGGCGTGATGGTGGCATCCGTTGAAACCTACAAGTCCACCGTCAACTTCTCCAATGCCAGCTACAAGGTTCTGGGCGATATGCAGGAGCACGTTACTCCCGGCAGCTACAAGGTGTCCCTGAGCTTCACCGAGCTGGTCATCGAGAGCGATGAGTTCTTCACCGACATCATGGACGCTATGGAAGCTGGCGATTCTCCTCGCTGGAACTTTCAGGGTGCAATTCAGGGCCGCAACGGTTCCGAGGAGCGCATCATGTACCGCGATGTCATTCCTGATGGCGACATCGACCTGCACAACCTGTCCGTTGGTGACAACATCAAGCGGCAGTTCAACTGCACGGTCAACAATCCGCCCAAGCTGGCAAGTCTGCTTGGCACTGGCCGCTAACCTGAAACACACCATTTGACCCGCATGAGGGGAGGCAATGAGCCTCCTCTCATTTTTGTTTTATGCAAAGGAGATTACTGAAATGGCTGACTTTAAGAAAAGCGTTTCCCTTATGAGCAATGCCGCTGAAGCCGCTGAAACCGAAATCGACAATACCGAGTACACCGAGGAGGAGGCCAAGAGTGTCATCAAGGCCAACGAGGAGTCCTTCATTCAGGGCCTTATTGATGCCGTTGGCTTTGGCAATACCGAAACCCAGCGCATCGAGATCGTTCGTGGTGGCCGCCTGTTCTTCGCATTCCGCATCCATCCGCTGAATGCCGATGACTACAACCGCTGCCGCGAGAAGCACACCAAGTACGTCCGCAATAAGCAGCTCGGCATGAAGCTCCCGGAGAACACGGACAGCACCAAGTACCGTTCCGAAATCATCTATCAGGCCACCGTCAAGGAGGACCGCGAGAAGCTGTGGGACAACAAGACCATCTGGGAAGCCCTGCGCGACCGCGATGTTCAGATCATGGGACCGCTGGATGTCATCGAATACTCTCTGCTGGCAGGTGAGAAGGACCGTGTTCTGGATGCCATCGACAGTCTGAGCGGCTTCGACACCAATCTGGAGGAAGTCGCAAAAAACTGATTCAGTCCGGCGGGAAGCTGCGCCTCCTGCATCACATCTTCCAGAAGACCGGCATGACCCCTGATGAGTTCTATCAAAAGCCTCGCGGCGTACAGGCTTTTATGCTCGCATCAACGCGAATAGCCATCGAATCCATGCAGAAGGGAGGGGATGACAACGGCTGAAACCATTCGCATTGAAATTCCCATCGAAACCATCGACAACACCGACCCGGCCCTGTCCAACGCCACCAAGAAGCTGGATAAGTTCGGCGATGCTGCCGATAAAGCTGGCCAGTCCGTAGACCGAACTCGTGGCTATGTCTCGAAGTTCGACGAACAGGCCGATAAGACCCAGAAGTCGCTCGCAAAATGGGCCAAGGAGAAGTATGAGATCGCGCTGGAAGCCAAAGAACGCATCTCGCCAGTCCTTAGCACCCTCGGCGGCAGTCTGAAGTCGCTCACAAGCAAAACATGGAGCTTCACGCTGAAGGCTCTCGATTTTGCCACCACGCCCATCCGTACCGTCCTCAATCTGCTCAAGAATCCGCTTCTTCAGGCTGGAGCTTTCTTTGGAGTCAGCTTCGGCCTTGCCGATACCGTCAACACCCAGAAAGACTTTGAGGCAGCGATGTCTCAGGTTCAGGCTGTCAGCGGAGCCACCGGCGATGAGATGACCCAGCTCACGAAGAAAGCTGAAGAAATGGGCGCAACGACCAATTTCACCGCAACCGAATCCGCTGAGGCGTTCAATTACATGGCTATGGCCGGATGGAAGTCCAAGGAAATGATGGATGGCATCGAGGGCATCCTGAATCTGGCCGCAGCGTCGAATGAAGACCTCGGCACGACCTCCGACATCGTGACTGATGCCCTTACCGCCTTTGGGCTGAAAGCATCCGATGCCGGTATGTTCTCCGACGTGCTGGCTGCCGCATCCTCTAACGCCAACACGAACGTGTCGATGATGGGCGAAACCTTCAAGTACGCAGCGTCGATGGCTGGTTCTCTCGGCTACTCCATTCAGGATGTGGCTCTGATGACCGGCCTGATGGCGAACAGCGGCATCAAGGCATCTATGGCCGGTACGTCGCTGAACATGATTATGACCCGGCTGTCCACGAACACCGGCCACGCCCTCGACACCTTGCAGAGCCTCGGCATCCAGTTCTTTGACAGCAAGGGCAATGCCCGCGCTTTGGCCGATGTCATCGAGGAACTGCGCGATGCCACCGCCAACATGAACGATGAGCAGAAATCCAGTGTGGCAAATGCCATTGCTGGCACTGGTGCACAGAAGGGCTTGCTGGCTATCCTGAACGCTTCCGAGACCGACTACAATAAGCTTGCCAACGCCATCGACAATGCCGCTGGCGCGTCCGAGCGCATGGCCGACACCCAGCTCGACAACCTGTCTGGCTCCATCACCCTGCTGCAAAGCGCGGTGGATGGCGTGAAGATCAGCTTCGGCAAGCGGCTGAATCCGTATGTTCGTTCCATTGCGGACGGTCTGACGGCATCCATGCCTCAGATTGAATCTGCTCTGAACGATTTTATGGACTTTGTTGACCGCAAGTACGACCGTCTTCAGGCCAAGGTAAAGGACATGACCGCTACCGAGGAATGGCAGAACGCAGACTTCGGTGGCAAGGTCAGCATCGCATGGAACGAGATCATTGCCGACCCCTTCAAGGAGTGGTGGGGAACGACCGGCAAATCCATTCTCTCCGACATTGCATCCGACATCGGCTCTGGCATCGGCTCCGGCCTCAGCGCAGGGCTGATGATGCTCCTCGGCATCGACGTTTCGGATTCCGTAAACGAGGGAGCGAGCGTCGGTAAGGCGTTTGCTACCGGCTTTGCTGAGGGCTTCGACTTCGATACCATCAAGGAACACCTGTTCTCTGGTCTCGGTAATCTCGTGTCCAGCGCGGGCAAGCTGCTTCCGGGCGGCAAGAGTGCAGACCTCGGCTCCGTTGTATCTGCTGCCATCATCGCAAAGGCCGCCATGCCTGTTATGAGCATCGGCGGTGATGTTTTGAAGGTAGGCAAGAGCGTGTTCGGCGCACAGGAATCCCTCGGCGGAGCATCGCTTGCAGGAACCGTCCTCGGCTCTGCAAACGCCGGCACTGGTCTGATGGGTCTTGGCACGAACGTGGCCATCGGTCTCGGCGCAGGAAACCTCTCTGCCACTGCATCCCTTGGAGCCGGTGCGCTTGGTGCGCTCGGCCTTGGTGCTATTGCTGGTGGAGCCACCGGCGGCGCATCTGCCATCAGCGGCGTCATCGACCTGTACAAAGCCCAGCGGTCCAACGATGAGGAGTACCAGAAAGCCTACACCTCCGCAGGAGCGGCAAAGCTCACCGGCGTTGCCGGCGGTGCTGCCGCAGGCGCGATGATCGGCTCCATCGTTCCCGGCGTTGGAACTGCTGTTGGCGGCCTCATCGGAGCCGGCCTTGGCGGTATCGCTGGTTTTGCCGAGAGCAAGCGCATCAAGAAGGAGTATGAGGAGAGCGCGAAAGCGTCCACCCTCGTTACCGAGAAGATGCAGAAGGTCTATGACATCACCGGCTATTCCGTTGAGAACGTGAACTTCAAAACTCAGGCTCTCACCGATGCCATGAACGACGCTGACGTAAGCGCAGAGCAGTTCGGCAGTATGCTGCAAAATGCAGTGTCCAACGATATTGTCGAGCATTTTGGCGACCTGCACCTCTCTCTTGAGGAAATCAAGGAAGCCGCCTCCACCATCGTTTTTGACGGAATGGAAGGCAAATTCGACAGCTATACCGCTCAGGCTCAGAAAGCCCAGAGCACGTTGACTTCGCTGAAAGCAGCGGTAAGCGATCTCGACAAGGAAAACTGGAAGATGAGCCTCGGCATGACCGTAACGGAGGCCGACATCAAGGAGTACCGCTCCAGCGTGTCCACGATGGTGTCCAGCACCGCAGACTACCTCCAGAACAAGCACTACGAGGCGAATCTCGCCCTGAAGCTCATCATGGGAGACGCTGCCGACACGACCATGCTGGACAGCACCTACGCATCCTTCAGGAGCCAGCTCGATGACCTGAGCGATAAGCTCTCCACGGCCATCGACGCGAACATCAAGTTGAACGGCGGGGTTCTGAAGCTCGACGGCGACAGCGAAATCCTCAGCCTGCAACAGCAGATTCAGGACATCACCAGCCAAGTCAGCACGGCAGAGGAAAACGCCAAGTTCGATGCCATCAAGATCAAGTACGGCGGCGCGGCTCTTGACGCTGAGTCGTTCACCAGTATGCAGGAGGAGCTGAAGAACGCGGTCAGCAGCATGACCAGCCAGTACGATGACGCACTGGAAGTCAGCCTTACCAACCTCCGGCTCCAGCTCGATACCGGCGCAATCGACCAAGACGAGTTCTATCGTCAGGTCCAGACGTTGACCGATGGCTACCACGCTCAAATCTCCGACCTTCAGGTCCGGGTCGAATCGTTCCAGCTCGATTCCATTGCTGAGGCATACAGCGATGCCCTCGACGGCATCCTTCCCGACCTGAAAGGCACGACCTCCGAAAAACTGCAACAGGCCATGGATGCCGCGCTGAAGGACAACCCCAACGTGGCAGAGTGGACGAACTCTGATGTCGTGGAGTGGTTCGACCTGAACGGCATGGATGCCGAAACGCAAGCCGCCGTCATCGACCTGCTGAAATCCGTTGCGGACTCCATGCCCGCTTCGTTCGCAGATTCCATCCGGGGCAGCGGCCTCGGCGATGCTGCCAGAGATGCCACAAGCGATGAGCTGGATGCCATTTCCGACACACCGTTCGAGAAGGATGCCTACGTCAACGTCACGCCCCATGTCAATGTCGGCTCGACCTATGCCGCGTCCTCTGGAGTGTTCTCCTCCAGCCCTGCCGCCAGCAGTTCTTACAGCTACACCAGCCCTGTCACCGGCAAGACCGTCACGCCTTATGCCGCTGGAAATCACAGCATGAGCATTGGCGGTCATGCGTCTGGTGGCATGGTCAATGGCCGCGAGCTGTCGTGGGTCGGCGAGGAAGGCCCAGAGATGATTATTCCGCTTGTTCCCGGCAGAAGGGAGCGGGCGGTTGAGCTGTACCAGCAGGCCGGTGAAATCCTCGGCATCACCGCCCACGCAAACGGCGGTCTTGTTGGCGTTGGCTCTACTGGCTCTCTCGCGTCCTACAACACGCTTTCCAGTGAAACACTAAACTACCTCACCCAGAGCGTAAACGATGCTCCTATCGACTCTCATGCGCTCTCTGAGGACTACTCCAGCTCCGTCAACAATTCCAATACTCAGTCCAGCACCCAGCAGACCACCGTGCAGCCGAATGTCACCGTCAAGGTCGAGGTCAGCCCGGAGTTCAACATCTCCGGCGGTGGCCAGTCCGACGACGAGATCGTGGCCGTCATCCGGCGGCACATGGGGGACGTTACCGATGAGCTGTGCGGCAAGATTGCTTCTAAGTTGGAAGAAGTGTTCGCCAATATGCCGCTGAAGGGGGTGGGCGTATGATTTGCCTGATACCGGGAGGGAACGGAACGCCGTTCATCTTTTCCATTATGCCTGAGCAGATCGCGGTCAAGTACGGAGCCAAGTACCAGACCTTTGATACCATCTCTCGCGGCACTGTCAAGGTCCCGCGCGGCACGGATGTGACCAGCGTCTCGTGGAGCAGCGAGTTTTTTGGATTCAAGCGGCGAAACGAGCCCATCGTCAATCGGCTGCTCTGGATGCCCCCTGCGGCTTGCAGGAGCATCATTGAGGAGTACATCGAGAACGAAACCGTGTTGACCCTCATCGTCACGGACATCTGGCTGAACATCGACGTTACCGTGTCCTCGTTCGAGGTCACCGGCTACGGCGCGTTTGGCAATCTCAAATACTCCATCACGTTTGAGCAGAAAAAGCCCCTCGAAATCTACACCACGGATGAGCTGAACACCGATTCCTATGCGAAAAAGACCAACCCGCGCAACGACCTTGCGGCGGCCAGCACCGGCTCCGGCCAGAGCTACACCATCGTCAAGGGCGACAGCCTGTGGAAGATCGCGCAGAAGCAATATGGCGATGGTTCGCAGTGGAAGAAAATCTACGATGCCAACAAGGACGCTATCGAGTCTGCCGCCAAGAAGTACGGCAAAAAGAGCAGCGACAGCGGCAAATGGATTTATCCTGGTGTTTCGCTGATTATTCCGTAGGAGGCCCGAAATGGTAGACATCTCGAAAGTTAAATACAGCGTGTCCGTCATCGGCGATGATGGTACGCAGTACAACATCAAGAACTACATTCAGGGTCTCGGCTGGGAGGAAAGCTCAAAGGAAATCTCCATGCGCCTGACATTCAAGGCGCGGAACGATGATACCTCGAAAGGCCAGCTTTCCAGCCTTGTGAAGCCCGGAAGCCTCATTGTAGTGACCGCCAGCGATGGCGGTTCTTTCAATGGGGAGGTTGCTCGCGGGTATGCCGAGAAGTGGAACCCGCAAGACCGTTCCTCTGCCAGCGACCTCTCCTGCATCTGCTACGATGAGATGTATCGGCTCCAGCGAAGCCAAGACAACCTGTACCTGCCAGACGGCACAGGCACGAAGTCTGCCATCCAGAAGCTCCTCGATGAGTGGGAGGTTCCTATCGGCGAGTACAAAGGTCCCAACGCCACCCACGGCAAGCTGACGTTCAAGAACAAGTACCTCTCGGACATCATTCTTGAACTGCTGGACGATGCCGTCAAAAAGGGCGGCGAGAAGTGCATCATCCGTGCCACGAAGGGCAAGGCCGATGTTGTGCCATACGGCGGCAACGATTCCGTCTATGTGTTCAAGCTGGACAACACGCTCATCGTCAGCAACAGCCTCAGCACCGAAGACCTTATAACAAAGGTCAAGGTCGTTGGTCAGGAGAATAAATCCGGCCAGAGCAGCGTCGAGGCTACGCTGACCGGCTTGACCGAGTACGGAACGCGCCAGCGCATCTACCGGCGCGGGTCCGATGAAAAGCTCGCAGATGCCAAGTCCGCTGCCCAAGCTATCCTCGATGAGAACGGCAAGGTGGTTGAGGAGGTGTCTGTGAACGCCCCTGACATCCCATGGCTCCGCAAAGGACACCTTGTCTGCCTCAAGGCCGGCACATCGCATGGGATGTACTACGCCAGAGGCGTTGTCCACAACGCTGATTCCATGACGATGACCCTCGACCTGCTGAAAGCCCCGGATGAGGATAGCGATTCTGGCGGCAAACACGCGGTAGGGGACATCGTAAACTTCCACGGCGGTATGCACTACGTCAGCAGCTACGCTGATGCCAAGGGCTATAAGGCCACCGCAGGGAAGGCGAAGATCACGAAAGACCCATCATGCAGTAAGAATGGCGGGGCGCATCCGTGGCATCTTATCCACGTTGACGGCTCCAGCAATGTTTATGGCTGGGTCGATGAAGGCACATTCGATTAGGAGGTGAGTGCCTATGGATATGGACTCCAGCACCGGCGCAAACAAGCTGGGGCAGACTATCGCAAAGCGCATCGTCAAGCACATGGAGGGCGAAAGCTCCCTTGTCCTTGACTTCGGTGAGATCAAGGATGACGAGAGCTTGGTAACGAACACGTTTCCCATCCCGATTCCGAAAGGTGACTACCACGTTCTGCGGCAGCTCACCTACGGCAAGACCGGCGACATCCTCGCCAAAACCCAGAACATCGGCAAACCCGGCAGCGGCGAGCATGACCACAAGGTCATCAAGCTGACTGGCGTTCATGGCCCTGTTCAGGGAACGGTAGGTAAGCCCGCCAGCGGCCAGCCTGACCCTCCAGACCCGCCGCAGAGCAGCGCAGGAAGCGGCGACTCTGAAGGCGCACACCAGCACCACGTTCTTGTCCCCGAAAAAATGCGCAGCCTGAAGCCCGGTGACCGGGTTTTGGTCGCGTGGGTACAGAATGAAGCTGTTGTGGTTGACATCATCGTCAGCTCGTAAGGAGGCCGCACCATGTCACAGAAATTGTATCCGACCTTCGATGTGCCTGAAGTCATCAACGAGGAAGCCCAAATCGACAAGGAATACCACCGCAGTATGAAGTGGGATCCCGAAAAAGGTGACTTCGTGCGCGATGGTTCCAACCGCGTTCTGGAGTGCGATGGCCGCGAGGCGTTTATGATCTGGTGCTTCAAGGCTGCGCAGACCGAGCGTTACCAGTGCCTTGCGTACCCGCGCTCAATCGGCACCGAGATGGAGTCCGTCAAGGACAACGACCACGATGTCGCGCAGTCCATGGTTGAGCGCACCATCACGGAAGCCCTGAAAGTCAACCCCCGCACCGAGTATGTACGGAACTTCGAGTTCACATGGGATGCCGATGAGCTGCACTGCTCTTGTGTGGTAAAGGGCATCGGATGGGACGACGAGTTCCAAATTTCAGTGTAAAGGAAGTGATGAAATGCAACCTGAATTTACCCGGCCCGACTTCATGGATGGAACATCTGCCGATGACATTCACCGCAGAATGATGGCCGAGCTGCCCGATGACATCGACGATATGCCCGGTGGCTTCCCCTACGATATGACCCGCCCAACGGCCATTGAGAAGTCTGAGCTCATCAACTTCCACCTGCTGAGAGCCTTGATGATCGCGTACCCGCAGTACGCATGGGATGAGTGGCTTGACCTCCATGGCCAGCAGGTCCACCTGACGCGGCATGAGGCTGCCCACGCTACCGGCGTTGTCACCGTTACCGGCTCCGCTGGCACAGAACTGCCGGCAGGAACCGTCTTCTGCACCACGGCCACCAACGACGGACCCTCTATCGAGTTTCAGTCTGATGCCGATGCCGCTATCCCTGAAGGCGGGAGCATCGACATCAATGTGACTGCTGTGGAGGCTGGAACCAATTCCAACGTCAAGGCCGACACTGTTATCCTGCTGATGAAGCCCATCAACAACATCACGTCCATCACGAACAAGGACGGCATCACCGGCGGCACCGAGCGTGAAACCGACGATGACTTCTATGACCGCATCGCGGTGGAGTACAGCAACAGTATGACCTACCTCGGCAACGACACCGACTACAAGCGGTGGGCGAAAGAAGCTGGGGCAGGGGACTGCATCGTTGACCCCGCATGGAAAGGCCCCGGCACTGTCCGGCTTGTTCTGGTTGACGGCAATGGCCAGCCCGCAAACAAGGAGCTTATCGACGCGGTGTTCAACCATATCGTGTCGCCGACAGACCGGGCTGCCCGCCTGTTGCCCACCGGCTGTGCGGAACTTACTTGTGCAGCCGCCACGACTGTCAGCGTGAACTACACCTGTACCGGCCTCATCTACGACAGTGAGCATACCTCCATCGAGGAAATCACGGCGCAGTTTGAGGCGTTGGTCAAGACGAAGTACGAGGAGGCCAAGGCCAACAACGTCCTTCGGTACAACGATATTCGCCCGCTGCTGGCCGACATCTCCGGCGTGACTGACTTCTCGGAATTTATGATGAACGGCAGCATGAACAACATCGCGCTGGCGAACATCGAATACCCTGCCACCGGCACTGTGAAGTTCAGCTAGGAGGTATCACTGAATGAGGGCTAAGAAAATTGACCTTGAAAACTTTCCCACCAGCCAAAGCGCACAGAATATGCTTGCCACGGTCACCCCCGGATTCTACGACCAGTCCTACGTTGGCAAGTGGCTGTATCAAGTTATGGGCCTCGAATTTGACGAGGCCGAGCGGCTTATTGCAGAAGAGCTTCCTCTCCAGTTCTTCCCTGAAACCGCCACATGGGGTTTGATGTACCACGAGCTCAAGTGGGGGCTGCCTGTGCGCGACTACCTCTCCTATGACGAGCGCAGGAAGCTCATTTACGAGAAGCGCGACCAACGTGCACCGATGACTCCGTACCGCATGGAGACCATGCTGGCGAACGTCACCGGCTTCTGGGCGAACATCGCAGACATCCATGATGGCGGCAAGTATGGATATAAGGTCAGCCATCCGAACACGTTCATCGCTGTGTTCGTAGGCGATGGCTCGCTGAACACCAAGGCTGTGAAGCGGCTGCTGGATTCCGCCAAGCAGTCACACACGACCTACACGATCATCGACCGCATGGACACTGTTCTCGACTGCACAACGCTTGAACAGATGCTCCTGCGGAATATCAACATCAAAGCCGCCGTTCCGTTCTGGAGGGCGGCTTTGCTTGATGGCAGCGGATACCTCGACGGCTCCATGCTGCTTGATTCCATGCGCGAGTACGACCTGATTCTTGGCCTGATGTACCGGCAGGGCGAGTTCTATACCCCGCAGCACATCGACTTGAACAGAATGAGGATTTGGCTCCAGTACGGCGTGACCGAGCAGTATACCGGGCTGAAATCGCGGCAGGAAATGGCCGTGTATTTCTGGCCAGCTCTGCGGCTTGACGGCTCCGTCCTTCTGGATGGTTCCGAAACGCTCAACTGGTCTAGGCAGGATTGGCCTGCAGCCATCAAGTACAGGCTCGGACAACTCTTTACGCAGAACGAAGCCATCATCCGACGGCTCCGCATTCCGCTGAAAACCGAGCTTTCCGAGGACTATGCCAGTGGCCGAGTTGAGTATGACGGAGAAGTTCACTTCTGGACCACGCTGAAGCTGGATGGCTCTGCCAAACTGGACGGCAGCGAGCTGCTGGACAAGTCCCGGCAGCCGTGGCCTGTATCCGCTGCGGTGGCATCTACGACCCCTCGTATTTCCGAGGAAATGGAAGATGTCACCCTCATCACCCGAAAGGACCTTGCGTACCTGAACGGCTCTCTCAGGCTGGACGGCACAAGGATTCTTGATTCTGAATATCACAAGGAGGCTATCTAAATGGCGAAAAATGTCATCATCACCAAGACCGCCAGAAAGAAGCTCGTACAGGCGAGAGCGGGTATCATCTCCCTGCCCAAAATCGTCGGTATGGCTTTTGGTTCTGGCGGCGTGAACAGCAAAGGCGAGGTCGTCCCGCCGACTGACAACCAGACCACCCTGACCGCTGAGATGTACCGCAAGAAGATCGATGGGTACAGCGTGTTGTCCGACACCTCCATCCGCTACGAATGTACCCTGACTGAGAGCGAGCTGGCTGGCAAGAGCATCAGCGAGATCGGTCTGTACGATGCCAACGGCGATCTGGTCTGCATCAAGACCTTTACCGCCAAGGGCAAGGACGATGACATCCAGATGACCTACACTCTGGACGATGTGTTCTAAGCCGGCAGGAAGGAGTACAGGATGAAGAAATACACCGTTGACCCCAAGACGGCGGCCTATTCGGAGTCCATCGAGATTACCGAAACGACCGACACCAACCATGCCGACAACATCAATCAGGCTCCCAAGCAGTTGATGGCAAACACGGCAGAAAACCACCGGCGCATCATCGCTATCGAAAACCGTAAGGTACAGGCTGCATTCGATGAAACGGATGGCGGCCTGAATTTTATCATCAAGGAGGACTAACCCATGGCAGATCAGGTAATCAATTTCCCCCGCGACACCACGCTGAAACACGCCAACGAAATCCAGCGGGCTATCGCCGCAGGCTGTGCCACCCCCGGCACTGCCGACCTGTGCTATAAGCACCTCGTCGCTCAGGCCACCACCAAGGATGAGGTGGACAGCCTGTTCATCGAATGGTGGAAGGCTCAGTACGATTCCAGCAAGTACAGCAAGGTTCAGATGCTCGAACGCTGGTTTGGCAATGTGCTGGACGACAACCGCGTTCACGGCTGCACCGTTCCGCTGTACGCCACCAGCACCAGTGCTATCGGCGAGCTGACCGACGACAGCGTTGGCCTCGTATGCACTCCGTCTACCGCATCCACTCCGGGCCGTGATGACTTTGCGCACCTGCCCCAGTTCTGGTGCGTTGAGGTCGCTGCCGAGAAAAAGGAAGATGGCAGCCACGAAATCTTCTACGTTGAGCACATCGACGATCTCGATGATGTCCGTTCCGGCGAGCATCTGTGCTGGGTGTTGCAGAAGAACACCTACGTCCGCGAATGGCGGGCTGACGGCTACCAGCACCTCCAGATGAAGTGCCACCAGACCACCGGCTTCAAGCAGTGGCGCGAGGGCAAGGACCGCACCGGCCATGTGTACGCCTATATCGCCCACCCGAAGTATTATGCCGGCAAGGTTGGCGGTAAGGCCACCTGCGGCACCGGCCTCGCTCCCATCAACTACACCAGCCACACCTCTGGCGTAGCTCTGTGGCGCACTCGTGGCACACAGTATTCCGGCGGCTCTGGCTCTCTGATGAAGTTCCTCGACCGCATGATGCGCCTGAAGTACGCTCGCAAGGGCAACTCCGGCACCGTCGAGGGCTGCACCTCCTACAACTACCAGTACAAGGCAGCCGTCGCCGAGACCGGCGCAAAACGCTTTATTCTGACCACCGAACAGGCCGCAAACCTGTTTGTTGGCAGCGCGGTGTCTATCGGCACTGATACCGACGGTTCTGCTGACCGCAACGTGGCCGATGTTCACGATATTGCTACCGAGGTCCGTATTACCGCCATTGAGCCTGTGACTATCGCCGACAGCCTGTATTCTGCCGTGTACGTTGATGTCACCGATACGTTTGACACCGTGAAAGACCAGACCCTCCTGAGCACTATGCCGTACTTCTCCGGCTGGAACGACGACGTTCAGGGCACTGACGGCAGCAAGTACAATGCCACCAACGGCAAGGAACCCGGTCTGCTCCAGAAGGTCGAGTTCATGAACGGCTCCTATCTCATCATCAGCGATGAGCTGTGGCAGTGGGGCAAGGATGCCAATGAGGACTTTACCTTTGATTGCTATGTCTGCAAGGACCAGAGCAAGGTCAGCGGCACTGCCATCACCGAGGATTATGTCAAGCAGGAAGGCCTGACGCTGACCCTGCCGAAAGACCTTATGACCTCTTGGCACTGGCAGTATATCGAGGATACCGACTGCGGTGACATCGAGTGGCCCACTGGCGTTCAGGCAAGCGGCAGTGGAGTCGGCTGTAAGGCCGGCTTCGTCTGCGCACCGTCCTCCTCTGGTCTCCGTGCTGGGTGGTGCTTCGGCGCCCTCTATGGCGGTGGCGATGCCGGTGTGGCTTGCCGCGGCTCGAACGATTCGGTCGGGAACGCGTACTGGGACGGCTCTCTTGGCGCACCTGACATTGCCGGGTAACGGCGGGGTGAATTGTCCTATGGACAAGAGGGGCAGCAAGCCCCTCATCGTTTTTTGTACAAGAAACGAAAAGGGTACTGTGGTGATTAAGAAGGCCGGCTTCAACTGCGAACCGTCCACCTCTGGTCTCCGTGCTGGGTGGTGCTTCGGCAACCTCAATGACGGTGGCAATGACGGTGTGGCTTGCCGCAACTCGAACAATTCGGTCGGGAACGCGAACTGGAACGGCTCTCTTGGCGCAACTGGTTACGAGCGGAATGTATATCCGAAAATCATTGCACCACAGCATCCTCGCTTATGTGCGAAAATTGCTTGAAACCGGCGGAGGTTGGTACTGAAAGGGAAGACCACCGATAGTAACCAGATGATATACAGAAAGAAGGTAGCAAAGTACGATCACGAGATGCAAACCCGCTGAGGTGAACATCGACTCCGCAGCATTCAATCTCCCTGCTACCGTTAAAGCATTCAAAGGCAAGTTGAAGCGGAACGACTTTCAGCGTGAACTGATTCATACTGGCCTGATAAAGAAAAGCGAGATTGCTTTTGAGCGGCTGGACAAGCACAATGACCAGCCCAAAATCAACGCAGCCATCGCCGCCTACAACGACTATCTCACATCCTGTATCAACGAGCGAAACCTTGGCCTGAAGCCGATTCGCTGCTTCCAGCGTGTTGACGGTCTTACGCAGAAGCTCCGCGACATCTGCCAAGAAAGCCCGAAGCAGCAGGTCTTGGAGTACATCGCTGTTGAAGCGTTGATGCCCCTGTTCCGCGCCAAACTGCTCCCGGTTCAATACGGCAGTATCCCCGGACGCGGCCAAGTCCTCGGCAAACGGAAAATCGAACGCATTCTCCGCATCAAGCTGAAATGCAAAATCACCGTGGCGAAAGGCGATGTCAAGAAGGCGTACCCCTCCGTCACCGTCGAGTGCTCCATGACCTTGTTGCGCCGCGACATCGGCAAGAATAAGCCGCTGCTGTGGTTTGCCGGCGCGTTGATGGAGAACTATCCGGGCGGACATCTCTGCATTGGCTCCTACCTCTCCACATGGCTGTTCAACTACGTCATGTCCTATGTCCTGCGGTATGCCATGAGCCTTGCTCAATGCCGCCGTGGAGTGCGAACTGCATACGTCAAAGCCATCGTCTGCTACGCGGACGATTTTTCTTTGTTCGGATTCTATTCGCAGCTCGTCAAGGTCATACGGAAATCGACCAAGTGGGCTAATGACCACCTCGGCATCAACATCAAACCTGCGTGGCAGATTTATCGGCCAGACACGTTCGATGAGGAGAAAGCCGTTCACCGCGAGAGAGCCGCCGGCAGTCACCGGCGCACCGAGGGCGTTGACATGATGGGCTTTGTCGTTCGCAGAACCTACACCATCATCCGAGGTCGCATCTTCCTGCGCATCCGCAAGCAAGTCCTGCGAGCATGGGAAGACATCAAGCGGCTCGGCTATCTACCGTGGTGGAGAGCTTGCCGCATCACGGCCTACAAGGGCTGGGTGAAGTTCTCCGACAGTGTGAAGTTCGCCGCAGCATATCGCTTTTATCCGTTATTGAAGCTCGCTCGTCAGAGCGTTAGTACACATGGTCGAAAGGAGTATGTGAAAAATGAGCAAAGAATTCTACTCGTTGCAGCCTCTGGCTGTTGAGGTGCATCCTGTCAGCACTGGCACAGACATCATTCTGCGCCGTGACATCAAGGAATGCACCCTGACCAACACCGTCACCGATGACGACGGCAAATCCGTCGAGCAGGAGTCCACTGCATTCTCCTGCGAGGAGATGCAGTACCGCTATCGCGGTGAAGTTACCGCCGATGATGTGGCTGCCAAGTTCGATTACTGGTGGGACATTGCCAGCGGCAAGACCCAGCAGGAGGCCGAAGACGATGATGCCAAGCGCAATGATGAGCCTACGCTCGTCGAGCGCGTGAACACGCTGGAAAATGCGTTCATGGAGTTTGTGGAGGTAGTTCTCAATGGCTAAGTTCTATGCTATGCAGATCAGGATGCACAAGATCACGATTGACTACGTGCCTGAGCGTTATAAGGCCGCCGTCAAAGCCCTGCTCGATGCCGATGCGTAAGGGCGAGTATTACAGCCACGACCTGCTCGAAATGGCAGCCTACGGCATCCTCGGCCTCCAGCGCACCAAGGAGAACGAGGAGAAGGTGCTGAACCTCCATAATCACCTCATCTGGAAGTCGTATGAGCGCGGCAAGGATGATGTGACCGATGCCATCATGGACGAAGCAGAGCGTTTGGCCGAATCAGAAGAAAGCCCGCCGTTCGCTCTGCGGTGAGCCAAAGACAGGAGGCTCAAGGTGAGTATTGTCACATTCAAGAGCGGCGATTTGACCGCTCTCACAACAAATTTCCAGCGGTACGAATTTCAGTGTCCCTGCGGCTGCGGCAGTCAGATGATCGAACAGGAGCTTG
>ERZ1026860.488-NODE-488-length-26095-cov-5.274002_pt1 | contig 26095 bp, 26 predicted proteins | sample MGYA00380160_ERZ1026860 | MGnify/ENA primary metagenome ERZ1026860 (study PRJEB33269, sample SAMEA4719796) | human gut metagenome | biome: human-associated habitat; feature: organic feature; material: feces | place: Cameroon | collected 2013-10 ... | reverse complement strand
AGTGGAGGTGCAGGAGGCACTGCCTCCTGCCGGGGTTTTAGGGGCAGAGCCCCTAGGCCTTGTGCCGCAGCACTTTTCCCGCGAACCAGCGAAGCGCTGTTCGCGGGCGCTGGCGGTCAATCATGGGCTTTTCGACAGTCTGCGCCATGCTTTCTTTCATGAAGGCATGGCGTTTTCACGTCCGCTAAGGCACAATCCGCACCTGCTCAATTTGCCGCCAGCAGGGAAACAGCCAGTCCATATCCCCGCTGTCCAGAGCGATGCATCCCTGGGTCCAGTCGCGGCTGCCGCCGCCTTCATGCAGGTAAATTTCCCCGCCCAGCGGACTGCCCCAGGGGGGACGGCGGCCTTCCCGGCAGGCATGAAGCACCGCCTGGCAGGTTTCCTCATTGATGCGGCCCTCCCGCAGCGCCAGGCGCGCGTCCTCAGGTCCCGGATAGCTAAGGCCCAAACTGCGGCCGTATTTGCCCTGTTCTTTCACCAGGCAGATAAAATACGTTCCTTCCGGGGTGCACCCGTCGCCCTCGCAGCGTTTGGGACCATCCGGACAGCGTCCCAGCCCTACGGCGCACTGGGCCACCCGCTTCTCTCCGTCCCACAGCGTCAGCCGCCGCCGGGCTTTTTCTACCAAAACACGCATTTTGCCCCACCCTTTCGTCTGAATCATGGCAAACCTGTGAATAGTCTGTAACATTCTGGACGAAGGCGCTAAATTCCTTGCGAAAGCCGCCTTTGTGTGGCATAATGAAACACAGCCGGGCTAGCCGCCCGCCATTTCAGGCGGGCCGTCTGGACCTGAACATGTGGAAAGGAACGTTGTAGAACATGAAAAAGTTTGCAAAACTGGTAAGCCTGGTTCTGTGCCTGTGCCTGCTGCTGGGCACTGTGGCCATGGCCGAAGAAACCGCCGTGCAGCAGCCCGCTGACGACGCGGTTGTAGCCCGCCTGAACGGCAAGGACATTACCTGGGCAGACGCCGCCTATTACTTCAACCTGTACACCAGCTACGGCTATGTGGATTCCACCAACGATCTGGACACCCAGTGGTGGATGGCCAAGTCGGTGGACATCGCCGTGGACGCCGCCCTGCTGATGGATAAAGCCCAGGAGTTTGGCTTCTATCCCCTGAGCGAGGAGGACGCCGCCGCCGCGGACGCGCAGCTGGACACGGATTGGGAAAACGCCATGAGCAGCTACATCAGCGCCAACTACCCCGACCTGACGGACGACAGCACCGATGAGGAAAAGGCCGAAGCCCGCGCCGCCGCTGAAAAGTATTACGCCGACAACGGCTATACCAAGGAAAGCCTGACGGAGGATTACCATAAGAACAGCGCCCTGCAAAAGCTGCAGGATATGATGATTCAGGACGCTACCGTTACCGATGAAGAAATCGATACCGCCTATCAGGCCCAGGTGGACGCGGATAAGGCCCTGTATGAAAACGATTTGCAGGCCTACTGCGACTACGAAAGCCAGGTGGAATACAGCCAGATGCTGGCCGCCTACGGCATGGGCTCCGCGCTGGACGCGCCCGCCTATAAGCCCGCCGGTTTCCGCGCGGTAAAGCATATTCTGCTGCCTGTGGACGAAACCCTGATGCAGACCTATACCGACCTGCAGGCCCGCTATGAGGAGCAGCAGAACGCCACCGCCGAGGAAGAAACCGCCGATACCGCGGAGACCACCGAGGAAGCCGACGCTACCCCCGCCCCCACGGAGGAACCTGTGACCGAGGAGCAGGTAAACGAGGCCAAGGCCGCCATCTTTGCCTCCCTGGCGGACACCATTGATGAAATCAACCAGAAGATCGCCGATGGCGCGGACTTTGACGAGCTGATCGCCACCTATGCCGTGGACGCGGATGGCAAACCCACCGATCAGGGCATGGTAAACGAGCCCTATAAGACCAGCGGCTATGAAGTGTGCCAGTACTCCACCAAATATGTGCCCGAGTTTGTGGAAGCCGCTATGAGCATCGACAGCCTGGGCGGTGTTTCCGCTCCCTATCTGAGCGATTTCGGCGTGCATATTGTCAAGTATATCTCCGATGTGGAGGCCGGCCCCGTAACCCTGTCTGACGCGGACCGTGAATCCCGCCGCGCCGAACTGCTGGCGGATAAGCAGCAGGAGCTGTATACCAACGTCATGACCGGCTGGCGCAACGAGGCTACCGTGGAATATACCGACGTGCTGCTGACCGTGGAGCAGGTGGAAGCCCTGGAGGCCGCCGCCGCTGATGAGGAACTGGCCGCTTCCGAGGCGGAAGCTACCGCGGAGCCGGAAACGACCGTAGAACCGGAAGCGACTGAGGAAGCCGCCGAAACCACTCAGCCCTGACCAACGGGCATAAAGCAATAGCAAACGGCCGGATTTTCCAAGCAAGGAAAATCCGGCCATTTTGCGTACCCTCATCATCATTTCGGCTGTTGCAAAGCAATATTCGCCCGCTTCGGCTTTCTTGTATGGCATATACAACGTTTCGACGAATACCAATGTTTCTGAAACGGCGTGCGCAAGGCATTTTGTTTTTCCGTGTCCGGAAAAACAAAATGTTCTGCGCCAATCACGCTCACCCAAGCCCCCGCGAAGCGGTCCAGATGGAGGCCTTGCCTCCAGCGGCGTGCGCAAGGCATTTTGTTTTTCCGTGTCCGGAAAAACAAAATGTTCTGCGCCAATCACGCTCACCCAAGCCCCCGCGAAGCGGTCCAGATGGAGGCCTTGCCTCCAGCGGCGTGCGCAAGGCATTTTGGTTTTCCGTGTCCGGAAAAACAAAATGTTCTGCGCCAAACACACTCACCCAAGCCCCCGCGAAGCGGTTCAGAGGGGGCCTTGCCCCCGCCGCGAAGCGGTCCGGGGTCCAGGGGCACTGCCCCTGGTCAGCGGGATTCGCGGAAGTAGGCTACGCCCAGGCCCGCCGGGGGCTGATCCTCACGCCGCTTGCGCAGGCTGGTGATGACCAGTACCACCAGGGTAACCAGATAGGGCAGCGCCTTGAAAATCTCCTGCGCGCCGCGATCCAGCCCCGGAATGTATAGATAGAGAATGTATAGCCCGCCAAATAGAATGCTGCCCCAAATGGCCTGCAAGGGCCGCCAGCGGGCAAAAATCACCAGGGAAATGGCCAGCCAGCCACGGTCGCCAAAGCCGTTGTTGGTCCAGGTGCCGCCGGTGTATTCCATAACAAAATATAGACCGCCCAAGCCCGCCAGCATGCCGCCCGCAATGGTGCTCAGGTATTTGTAGGCGGATACGTTTACGCCCGCCGCATCGGCCGTGGCCGCGCTTTCGCCAATGGCCCGCAGGTTCAGACCAACGCGGGTCTTGTACAAAAACCAGCTGAGCAATACCGTCAGAAGAATGCACACATAGCTGAGAAAACCATAGCTGAAAAACACGGGGCCGATGACCGGTATTTGGGATAACCCTGGGATCTGCGCCCGGAAAACCGACGCGGTGGCCGCGGTGGAAATCTGGCCCACGCCGCCAGCCAGCTTGGACAGGGAGCCGCCAAAAAAGTTGCCGAAGCCCATGCCAAAAGTGGTCAGCGCCAGACCGGTTACATTCTGGTTGGCGCGCAGGGTAATGGTCAGCACGCTGTAAATCAGCCCGCCCAGAGCGGAACAGAGCAGCGCGCAAAGCAGGGCAATCAGCATGCCCACCACAGGAATGGGGTTTTGCACGCTGTTTTCATACAAAAACGCTCCCATCAAACCGGCTACGCCGCCCATGTACATCATGCCCGGCACGCCCAGGTTCAGGTTGCCGCTTTTCTCGGTCAGGATTTCGCCATTGGCTCCATACAAGATGGCAATGCCCTGAGCGATGGCCTTTTGCAAAAAGGTAATGAGAATGCTCATGCCTTGGCCGCCTCCTTTTCATGCCTGCGCAGTTCCACCCGGTAGTTGATAAAGAACTCGCAGCCCAGAATAAAGAACAGAATGATGCCGGTCAGAATGTCGCTGGCGTTTTCATTCAGGCCAAATTGAGTGGCCAGCTGAGAGGAACCCTTCTGCATAAACACCAGCAGGAAGCTGACCAGCATCATGCTGAAGGGGTTCAGCTTGCCCAGCCACGCCACCACAATGGCGGTAAAGCCGCGGCCGCCCGCCAGACCGGTGGAGATGGTGTGTCCCACATCCGCGCACAGCAGGTAGCCCGCCACGCCGCCCAGGCCGCCGCAAATGGCCATGGTGCGAAGGATCACCTTTTTGACGTTGATGCCCGCGTAATGGGCGGTGTTTTCGCTTTCGCCCACCACGGCAATTTCATAGCCCTGCTTGCTGTAGCGCATGTATACATAAAGAATCAGCGCCAGCGCCAGCACAATCAGACAGGTCAGCAGGTATTTGTTACCGCCGACGGAGGGCAGCCAGCCCGCCTTGGTATCGTTGTTAATCAGGCCCACATGGTTGGACCCGGAGGGGTTTTCCCAGTAAACAATGCCGAAGGAAACCGCCTGAGTGGCGATATAGTTCATCATCAGGGTAAACAGGGTTTCGTTGGTGTTCCAGTGGGCCTTGAAGAAGGCGGGAATCACGCCCCACAGCACCCCCGCCGCGACGCCCGCAAGGGGGCACAGCGTATACAGCAGCCATGCGGGCAGGTTCGCGCCGTAAATCATGACGGCGGCGGTGGCCATGGCGCCCATCAGCACCTGCCCCTCAGCGCCTACATTCCAAAACCGCATACGGAAGGCCGGCATCACCGCAAAGCCGATGCACAGCAGCACAGCGGTATCCCGCAGGGTAATCCACAGGCGGCGGCTGGTGCCCACCGCGCCGTCCCACAGACCCGCGTATACGCTCAGGGGATTCATGCCGGTCAGGCCGTAAATCACAACGGCGCATACCAGCAGGGAAAGCAGCAGCGCGGCCAGCCGAACGACCAGCCCGCGCAAAAGGGTCGCGTCATCCCGCTTGACAATATGCATCAGTGGTTCCTTCATGCCTGCCCGTCCTCCTTTTTCACGTTGCGGGTCATCATCAGGCCGATGTCCTCCTTGGCGGCGGTGCGCGCGTCCACAACGCCGGTTACATGGCCCTCGGCCAGTACCAGAATGCGGTCGCACAGGGCCAGCAGCACATCCAGATCCTCGCCCACACAAATGACGCAGGACCCGTTCTTCTTTTGCTCGTTCAGCAGATGGTAAATGGTGTAGGAGGAGTTGATATCCAGACCGCGCACGGGGTAGGCCACCATCAGCACCTGAGGGGAGGAAGCGATTTCCCGGCCCACCAGCACCTTTTGCACATTGCCTCCGCTCATGCGGCCCACGGGCCACTCCACACCGGGGGTGACCACCTCCAGTTCGTGCATGATGCGTTCGGCCAGATCCCGGGGCTGCTTGCGTTCGCTGAAGATGCTGTGGCCCTTGCGGTAGCTGCGCAGCATCATGTTGTCGGTCATGCCCATGGAGGCTACCAGACCCATGCCCAGACGGTCCTCCGGCACAAAGGCCAGCCGGATGCCCATTTCACGAATTTCCTGGGCGCTCATCTCGGTCAGCTCCTTGATGTGGCCCTTGCGGTTGCGGTATTGAATGCGTCCGCTGACCAATGGCTGCAGCCCGGCAATGGATTCCAGCAGCTCCTTCTGGCCGCTGCCCGCAATGCCCGCAATGCCCAGAATCTCGCCGGTGTAGGCTTCAAAATCCACATGGGACAGCACCTGCCGCCCCTCGTGATTGACGGCGGTTACATCGGTCAGCTTCAGCTTCATGACCGGGTTGACCGGGTTGGGCCGCTCAATATCCAGATTTACCCTTTTGCCCACCATCATTTCCGTCAGGCTCAGCTCGGTAGCGTCCCGGGTCAGCACGGTGCCGATGCATTCGCCCCGGCGCAGCACCGCCACCCGGTCGCTGAGGGCCAGCACCTCGTTCAGCTTATGGGTAATGATAATGATGGAATGTCCCTGATCCCGCATATTGCGCAGCACCTGGAACAGCCGGTCGGTTTCCTGGGGGGTTAAAACGGCGGTAGGCTCGTCCAGAATCAGAATGTTCGCGCCCCGGTACAGCATTTTGACGATTTCCACCGTCTGCTTCTGGGAAACGCTCATTTCATAAATTTTCTGGTCCAAATCCAGTTCAAAGCCGTATTTGTCCAGCAGCTTTTGAATATCGGCCTTTACCTGCTTCATATCCAGCCGCAGCTTGCCCGGAAGGCCCAGAATAATGTTTTCGGCGGCGGTCAGCACGTCCACCAGCTTGAAATGCTGGTGAATCATGCCAATGCCCAGCGCGAAAGCGTCCTTGGGGGAGGAGATGACCACCTCGCGCCCCTCCACAAAAATATGGCCCGCATCCGGAAAATAGATGCCCGCCAGCATATTCATCAGCGATGTTTTGCCACTGCCGTTTTCGCCCAGCACGCTTAAAATTTCGCCCCGGCGCACGGTCAGGTTTACGTTTTCGTTGGCCACCACGGAGCCAAAATGCTTGGTAATGCCCCGCATTTCAATCATGTCGTTGCTTTGGTTCTGCAAGAGTGATTCCTCCATTGAAAAATCAGGGGTGATACGAAAGAACGCCCTGCCGCTTTTTGAAGGCGGCAGAGCTATTTGCCGAAGCAAGGGGACGTTCTTTGATTATTCGGTCACAGCGGTGATGCCGTCGATGATGATGGCAAAGTAGGGCGCGCTGCGCACGGCGCTCTCATGGAACTCGCCGTCGGACACCATTTCCATGCCCTCCAGGCCGTAGCAATCGGTGCAGGTGGTCAGGGTTTCGCCGTTCACGGTGAAGGTGGAGGTGTCAAACACCTTGACGGTGCCAGCCTTGAAGGCGGCTTCCAGCTCGGCGACCTTTTCGGCGGTGCCGGGGGCGACCAGCTTCTCGTTCAGCTCAGTGGTGTGCACGGCGTCCTCGGCGTAGCCCTTGCACCAGTCGCGGGCGATTTCCTCGCCGTTGATGACGCACTGGATGGCGTAGGTCACATAAGCGCCCCAGTCGCCGGCGGCAGAGGTCAGCGCGGAGTCGGGAGCCACAGGCAGCATGGAGATGTTGTAGCCTACGCAGGGCACACCGGCAGCCTGGCAGGCGGAAGGAGCGCCGGTGGTGTCGGCATGCTGGGAAATCAGCACGCAGCCGTTGGCGATGAGGGCTTCGGCGGTTTCCTTTTCCAGAGCCATGTCAGCCCAGCTGTTGGTGTAGCGCACTTCCATGGTGGCGCTGGGGCACATGCTGCGAGCGCCCAGGAAGAAAGAGGTAAAGCCGGAAATCACCTCGGCGAAGGGGAAAGCGCCCACATAGCCAATCTTGGCTTGGTCGGCGGTAATGGTTCCCTCGTCGATCATCTGCTGCAGCTTCATGCCGGCCACAACGCCGCTGACGTAGCGGGATTCATAAATGGCGTAGAAGTAGTTGTGAACGTTGTTCAGGGGGCTGTTCATGGCGGCGGTGCCGGTAGCGTGGCAGAACTGGATGTCGGGATATTCTTCAGCGGCCTGGAACACATAGCTTTCATGGCCAAAGCTGGTGGCGAAGATGATGTTGCAGCCCTGCTCGGCCAGGTCAACGGCGGCCTCGTAGGCGGCTTCGGTTTCGGGGATGTTGTATTTGCACAGAACCTGTTCGTCAGAGATGCCCAGCGCTTCCTGCGCCTTCTTCAAACCGTTCAGATGGTTGGCGGAGTAGCCCTCGTTTTCATCACCAATGGTAATGTAGCCAATTTTGATCTGATCAACGGGAACGCCCTCGGCGTTGGCGGATACCATGCACAGGCTCAGGGCCAGACACAGCGCAAGCAGCAGGCTTACAAACTTCTTCATGACGAACATTTCCTCCTCAAATCGGTCATTGTGCGGTAATTGGGAACGACGTCATTCATCATACACGATTTAAAGTCGTTTGTAAAGCGTTTTTCCGAACTTTATCGAAATATTTTTTTGTTACGTTCGTAAAAACCGAACATTCCAAACGAATTGGTGCAATCCGGTCCAAAAAGTTCCGGCAGGGTTAAACCGGCGGGGTTTCCTTTCCCCACCATTTGCCCTGGGGATGGCGCAGCAGATAAACCGCCGCCATGCCAAAGGACACCGCGTTGCCCAATGCCTTTACATAGTTTTGCAGTACAAAGTCGTAGCTGCCCCACACAACGGAGGTAAACAGCATAACCAGCTTCAGGGTTTTCTCATTGGCCTGGTCGCAAACCACCGCGGCGGCGTACACGGTAGCCACCGCCACCAGCAGGTAGCCCAGCCAGCCGTTGTTATTGAGCGCCATGCCCAGTACAAAAGCCAGCGCCACAAAAAACACCTTTACCGGCTTTTTATCCAGCCCCTTTAGCACAAACAGGTTGCGCACCGCCGCCACGCCGTCCTGAACCGCCCCCGCATAGCCATGCAGCAGCGCCTGGCCCAAGCTGGCGCAAATGTTTTGAAAGGTTTGCAGCAGAATCATTTTTCGTTTGGTTCCCATGGTAATGCTGATGGTATTCAGCAGCATGCTCAGACCGGACAGCAGGTTGGCCGCAATCAGCCGGAAGGTATCGCTCATTGGCTTGTCTCCGTTTCCTGTTGATGATTCTTTCTTTTATTTATTATATAGGAAACCGAAGCGGCTGCGCCATGACTGTTTTTTACGAATTTATCTCTTTGATTTACGCAATAAAAAAGCAAGCATCCACATGCTTGCGTTGGTAGCTCCAAGGGGAATCGAACCCCTGATTTCGCCTTGAGAGGGCGACGTCTTAACCGCTTGACCATGGAGCCAAAAAAAATGGCTGGGGAACTAGGATTCGAACCTAGACAATACGAGTCAGAGTCGTAGGTGCTGCCATTACACAATTCCCCATTGCTTTAGCGCAGGAATGAGTATATCCGATTCCGCCCAAAATGTCAACCTCTTTTTTGAAAAAAGGGCAAAAAAAGATTTGCGGCCCCGCAGGGCACGCAAATCCTGGACAGCGGCTTTCTAGTAGATGGTGGCGGTAAACTTGAGCAGCGTCACCGCAGGGTTATTTAAAAACCGGCCCTTAATGGGATAATACTCGCTGGCCCCTACCCCGGGGGAAATATACTGATTGATGGAATTCACCCGCTGCATGCCCACAATGCCCTCATCCCCGGGGAACCAGCCGACCTCCGGCACATAAATGGGCCCCACTCCCGGCAGCCGCCATTGCCCGGCGCAATAATGCCCGGCCATCAGCAGGTCGATGGCTTTAAAGTTCAGCGCCTGACTGTCGTCCGCCCATTCAATGCTGGTGCGGATATACTCCTTTTCCAGCGGCGCGTGGCTGACCGCGATTTGCAAATCGCTGGACAGCATCTGCTTTTGAGCCTCCACCGTGCGCTGCATGGCGTCCAGCCGGTAGCACAGGGCCCGGTAGGCCGCCCCGCCCTCTACCTCATACTGCTGGCCCTGGGCCTCCATGGCCTCCTTCTGGGTTTGCAGGCTCGCGGCGCTGCCCGCCGCGTCCATGCCATACAGGCTTTCCGGCACAAACCACACCGTTTTTTTGCCCACGGTCTGGGCCACCGGCGCGTCCAGATAAATGGCCCCCGCCGTCTGGGCTACCCGAACCCAATCCGCCAAAGCCTCCGGCGTACCCCGGGGAGCGGACGGCACGGCGGCGGGGTCGTCGTCCCCGGCAATCAGGTAAATGGGCGCGGAGGGTTTTAGCTGCTGCAAAATATGAATCAGGGACAGCAGGGGTTCAAAATCGCCGCCGCTGCCCACCATATCGCCCGACATCACCACAGCGTCCCATTTCTTTCCAAACAGGACGCTGGTCCACATATCCGCGTTGCCGCCCATGGCGGACGCGTGCAAATCGCTGATATGCAGGACGGTAAACCCTTCATAGGCGCGGTTCAGCCCCATCACGGATACCTTTTCCTCCATCAGCTGAATCCGGTTGTTGGTCGCCATATTATAGAAAAAGCCGGCCAGGCCAATCGCCAGCACCATGGCCAGTACCGTAAACAGGCAGCCAAACCCGTTGCGTTTGGGCTTATCCGGTACAAAAATATATTCCGCTTTTCGTCTTGCCATGGCCGCGTCCCCTCCCACACATCTGCTTTCTTCATCATAGGGAAGAACGCTGGTCAAGTCAACGGCCTAATTCTAAGCAAAGCATAACAGTTTTTTGGCGAAACGCCTGATTCTTCTGGACAAATAGGCTTAGAAACGTCACACAGGTGTTAGACTTGTAACAGAAATTCCCTTGATTTTTACAGTTGTAAACGCCTTTTGTTTCATCGGACGAATTAGCCCAGATTGCTTTCCTTTATTATCTCCATAACGGCTCCGTCCACGGCTGAAACATAGACCACATAGGCTTCCTGCCCGTCTTCTCCTATCGCAACCAGCCAGACGGCCTGCGCCGGACCTTTCGTTGTTTCTGAAAACCGTTTGAAGGTACAGGAAATTTCCGGGTTTGGAAGGGACATCGGAAGCGCCGCCAGCGCAATTCGCGTTGCTTTTTCCATGCCGACAGGATATTCGGACACATCCGCACAGGTTTCGGCAGAACCATACAGCCAGTCGAACAGGGCCTTATCCTCCGCGGACCAGGTGCGCAAATCGCCCTTTTGCTTTTTCCACTGCTCCAGCAGAACAAGGTTCAGCTCGTTTTCCTCATTGGTCATACAGGCCAGAATTGCACCGTCCTTTGGGGAAAGGATGACCGCCATTCCCACATCCAGCTTTTCGTTAGGATGGTCAATCATGACGCTCCACGCGTTCTGACCGTTTTCCAGCTTTACAAAACAGGCTTTCACCTTATGAAAGTCAAAGTCGGAAATCGGCCTTTGATAATCGTCAGCCATTTTTTTCCTGGCGATCCGCACCGCCTCCTCCTGAGAAACGCAACCGTCTGTGGGTTCTGCGGGAGCCGACGGCAAAGGGATTTCACCGTTTTCCGCCAAAGAAACAGCCGCCGCAAGCAGCAGGATAACAAGCAGAACCATCAGCCTTTTTTTCATATGGATATCCCTCCCTGTTTTTTTTAGCGCCCTTACAGCCGCCAGTCCAGCACCGCCATGTCCCGATGGATGACATAGGCTTCCTCAATCTCGCCTGTTTTTGCATGAGTCTCCACCCGAAATCTCAGCATGGCTCCCTCTTGAAAACGAAATTCCGCTTTGGGCTCATAAATGATGATTTTCCAAATGGGATGGCCCGCGTCCGTGACATCAAACAGGACTTCTACAGACCGAGCATCGTAGGACGCCTCGTTGGCTCCCAACGCGATCGCCGCCGCCTTTGCGGCTTTCAGCGCCGCGTCAAGCGGCACATCGTCCCCAGCGGGCAGCCCGTACCGGTAGCGTGTGAACGCGTAAAGAAACGGGTAATGTGTGGAAAAGGAAGGGTCCTCCGCCTCCAGCTTTTGCGCAATCGGAACCCACTTTTGGGATAAGGCCGCTTTTTCCGTCAGGGAACCATACCATAATTCATGGATATCAAAATCGCTGTACTCTCCCCGGCTTCTTTCCTCGGCCCCGGCTGCCTTTGGAAAACAGCCGAAAGAACCAGCGACCATCACACAAATCAAAAGGATCAGCAGCGTTGAACCAACGGGTTTCTTCATGGACCTCTCACACCCCATTCTGCAGCGAAAAAGAGAAAAACTTTTGGTGTACTTTCCTTAAAATATAACGACTGCATCCAAAAAATCCCTGCCGTTTTTTCCTTATATATTAGGAAGAGCCCACGCGGTTACCCGCATGGGCTCAAAAGGAGGTTGAGGTTCAGGAGTTCGCACACTTGGGACGCCGTCTTGCATTCGGAAACGCCGTCCCTGCCCGCGGCAGGACGGGCCGCGGGGGTTCTATTTTCACACCTCAAAGCAGCGCCTTTGAGGCGGAGAACAGTCAAAATCAGCCGGCCAAAGCGGCTCCCAGAGCGCGGCAGGCAGCCATCGCATCATCGTCGGGAGCGTCCTGGCAAATCACACTGTCGCAGGCCAGTACCGCGCCGTCGGTGTGGCAGCGTTCCTCCCAGGAGCGCATCCAGTCGCCGTCTCCCCAGCCATAGGATCCAAACAGCGCGATCTTTTTGCCGCTGAGCTGCGTCTCGCAGGAGGCAAACATGGGCTCAAATTCGCCCTCCTCCAGCACTTCATCGCCCATGGCGGGACAGCCAAAGGCAATGGCGTCATAACCGGGCACCTGGTCGGGGGCGAAGGCATCGGGGGTTAACAGTTCCGCTTGGGCGCCATGCTCCCTGGCTCCTGCGGCGACGGCGTTTGCCATGGCCTCCGTGTTGCCGGTTCCGCTCCAATACACAACTGCAATTTTCATGTTTCTTCTTTCCTTTCTTTGTTTCAAATTGACTGGGCTACCGTCAGCCGCTCCATTCTTTGTCCCTTTGCCCACTGGTTCAGGTAGACGCAGGTGCATTTCCGGTACAGGTCAAAGGTGCGCCGGGCGGCGGCTTCATCGCCGTAGACCGTCCAGCAGCCTACGCATTTGGCCGGATCCTTGCGGCAGATAAAGCCTTCCACATCCTCCGGCGGATAACCCAGAAACAAACCGATTTCATGGGGAAACTCTTCTCCCCCCTCCAGGCGCTGCATCAGCCGCACAATGCAGTGGTTGGGGTTTGCGCAGGCATAGCCCCGTTCCTCCAGCAGCCGCCGGGCCTTCCCATTTTGCAAATCCCGGCTTAACCGGCGGGGCCGGTACACATAAATCAGGCCCTTTCCATCCCGGTAGCGCATGGGCAGTACCCGCAGGCCCTTGCTTCCCAGCCGGTTGTTCAGCGACCGCACGTCTGACAGCATTTCCTGCCGGGAGGCAAAGCAGCAGGAAAACAGGCTGCCGGTTTTAATGCTGGCCAAAGTAGGCGCACAGCAGCGAATGACCAGTTCCTCGGACATATATCCTGCCTCCTTCGTAAAGTTAGATTAATCTAACTATCGTCTTGAAAAGAATCGTTGCAGCAAAGTGGGCGAAGCCGCAACGATTTTTGTGGGAGTTAGTGCTGACTAACCACTAACACTATAGCATAACTCCCTATGGGTGTCAAGGCCCTGTTTCAAAAAAATTTTTTCATCCGTGAGCGGGCTGTAAATTTGCGTTCAACCGCTGTGCAAAGCCGGGTTTTATGTTATACTGGTTCTGAGTAACGTATTTTTTGTCGATTGGGGCCGAACGTTTCCCGCCTCCTTCGACAGCATTCCCGCCGCTTCGCTATGGCAAAAGCGCCCTTTTCGCGTTATGATGGGCACAAGCCACCCGGCGGCAAACCACCATCAATCAGCCGTCTTGGGCGGCGGAACAGGAGCGCGCCTTGGCCAAGGAAAAAACCTGTTATGTATGCCTCTCCTGCGGGTACGAAGCGCCCCGCTGGCTGGGTTGCTGCCCGGATTGTGGCGAGTGGAATACCTTTGAGGAACGTAAGACAACCCCGGCAACCGGAAAAACGGCGGAAAAAGCCGCCAAATACCAAACCACCCATCACGATGACCCCATTCCCCTGTCCCAGGTGGAGGAAAAAGCGGAGGACCGCTCCACCACCGGCAACGAGGAGCTGGACCGTGTTCTGGGCGGCGGCCTGGTGCCCGGCAGCGCCATCCTGATCGGCGGCGATCCCGGCGTCGGCAAAAGCACGCTGCTATTGCAGGTGGCCTCATCCCTGAGCCAGCGCATGCGGGTTCTGTACGTCAGCGGCGAGGAAAGCGCCCGCCAGATCAAAATGCGGGCCGTGCGCATCGGCGTGCAGCAGGACAAGCTGTATGTGCTGACGGAGAACGATGTGGAAAGCGTGCTGGAAAAATGCGGCCGTATGCAGCCGGATGTGCTGATCATTGACAGCATCCAGACCATGGTATCCCAGGACAGCGCGTCCGCCCCGGGCAGCGTCAGCCAGGTGCGGCAAAGCGCGGGAGCCATTGTGCGCTTTGCCAAGCAGAGCGGAACCAGCGTGTTTATCGTGGGCCATGTCACCAAAGAGGGCAGTCTGGCCGGGCCGCGCATACTGGAGCATATGGTGGACGCGGTGCTGTACTTTGAGGGCGACCGCCAGCATGAATACCGCCTGCTGCGCGCCGTCAAAAACCGCTTTGGCTCGGTAAACGAGCTGGGCGTGTTTGAAATGCGCCAGCAGGGCATGGTGCCCGTGCCCAATCCCAGCGAAAGCCTGCTAAGCCAGCGTGCCCGGGGGGCCAGCGGCAGCGTGGTGTTCTGCACCCTGCAGGGCAGCCGTCCCATTCTGTGCGACTTGCAGGCCCTGGCGGCCAGGTCCTTCTACGCGGTGCCCAAGCGCACCGTGGGCGGTATGGATTCCAGCCGCGTGGCCCTGCTGCTGGCCGTAATGGAAAAGCGGGCGGGCAAAAAACTGTTTGATCAGGATGTGTACATTAACGTAGCGGGCGGTCTGGCCCTCAGAGACCCCGCCGCCGACCTGGCGGTGTGCGTGGCGGTGGCCTCCAGCCTGAGCGGCTTTACCCTGCCGGCAAACCTCAGCGTGATGGGCGAGGTGGGCCTGTGCGGCGAGGTACGGCCCGTATCCCAGTTTGAGCGCCGCGTTGCGGAATGCGTGCGGCTTGGCTTTACGGAGCTGGTGGTACCCAAGCAGAATTTAAAGCGTTTTACCCCTATTGAAGGCGTGCGGATGACCGGCGTGGATACGCTGATGCAGGCGCTGGCCGTGCTGCACTGAAAGGAATCGTTGGTATGACGAAAAACAGCAAGTTTTTGGAGCGGCTTATCCGTTCGATTATTACGCTGCTGGGCGCGGGAGTAGGCGCGGGCATTGCCGCGCTGCTGATTCCCCTGCTGGGGCGGCAGTATCCCACGTTTATGAACCAGGTTTACGGTCCTGTGATTGCGTACTGCGGCCTGATTCTTCTGGGCGGGCTGGTCTTTTTTGCCCTATCCTATGCCCTGTATACCCGCTGCATGCAAATGATGTCCAGCATGGAGCGCTGGTGGGACGGCATTCCTACCCGGCAGGGCCTGCTGATGATGGCCGGGCTGATTGCCGGTCTGGTGGTGGCGGCGCTGCTGACCCAGCTGATTTTGTCCGTAGGGGCCAGCCTGCTGACCGTCAGCTTCAGCGCGCTGATGTATGTGATTTTAGGGTATGTGGGCATGCGCATCGGTATGCATCGTTACCGTGAAGGAAAGGGCGGTCACCGCGTCCGCCGCCACAGCCGCCGCGACCCGGAGGAAACCGGCCTGCTGGACGCAGCGGATCTGGAGGAGGACGAGGAAGCGGTTCAGCCCGTGATGCCGGGCATTCCGCCCAAGCTGCTGGACACGTCTGTCATCATCGATGGCCGCATCCTGGACATTGTCAAAACCGGCTTTCTGGAGGGGGATATCGTCATCGCCCAGTTTGTGCTGGCGGAGCTTCGGCACATTGCCGACAGCGGCGACAGCCTGCGACGGGCGCGGGGCCGCCGGGGCCTGGATGTGCTGGCCAAGCTGCGGGAGCTGAGCATCCCGCTGGTGATTGAGGAAACCGATTATGCCGACATTGACGAGGTGGATGTGAAGCTGCTGCGCCTGTGCCGGGATAAGGGCGGCATTGTGGTCACCAACGATTATAACCTGAACAAGGTGGCCGGGGTAACCGGCATTCGGGTTTTGAACATCAACGACCTGGCCAACGCCGTCAAGCCCATGCTGATGGCGGGGGAAGAAATGAACGTGCAGATCGTGCGGGAAGGCAAGGAGCCCGGGCAGGGCGTGGCCTATCTGGACGACGGCACCATGATTGTGGTGGAAAACGGCCGCCGCCATGTGGGGGAAACCGTGGCCGTGGTGGTTACCACCGTCTTGCAGACCAGCGCCGGGCGCATGATCTTTACCCGGCTGAAATCGCCTGACGAAAAGGCGTGCTAAATCCAAGATGGGCGGGCTTCCCAGTGGGAAGCCCGCCCGTTTGTTTGAAAAATCTCATAGTGCTTAACAAAAAGCATTATGTTAGATAAAGCAGCGAAACGACAATGCCCGCGATTCCAATGAGCAAAAAGGCCAATCCACCCAGTCTGGTGCTGGCGCAATACAAAGGGGATGGCTCCTGATCGCCGGTGCCCTTCCAACCTTCCATCATTTGAAAAATCGTTTTGGGACTCGCCAGCATAACCGTTCCCGCAATGATAAAAACACTTCCCAGCAAAACATACATACCGGCAACCCCTTCTGGACATTGTGAGAGGGGCCGCAGCCCCTCTCACCGCATTCCTATTGACCGGCTGGCCTGCGTGCGCGGCTCTGCCGAAAACAGCTTCTTCGTCAGAAAAGGCCACTGCCAGGCCAGCCTTTTAGGGACGGCCTCACACATCAGTACTGGAACAGCGGATACCGTCCGGCCAGCTCCACGGCCTGACGGGCCAGCGCCTCGTCCGGCTCCTGGGACAGGGCCCTGGCAATCAGCCCGGCAATTTCGTCCATCTGCTCCACCCCCATGCCCCGGGTGGTCACCGCCGCGGAGCCGATGCGAATGCCGCTGGCCTCGCTGGGCTTCAGGGTTTCGCCGGGAATGGTGTTTTTGTTTACGGTAATGTGACAGCGGAACAGCCTGTCCTCCGCCTGACGGCCGGTCAGGCCCAGGCTGCCGTAGGTGTTCAGCAGCAACAGGTGGTTGTCCGTGCCGCCGGTCACCATCTGGAAGCCCCGCCGGCGGAAGCCATCCGCCAGCGCCTGGCAGTTATCCAGCACCCGCTGCTGGTACCGCACAAACGCGGGCTGGGCCGCCTCGTGAAAGCACACCGCCTTGGCCGCGATGATATGCTCCAGCGGGCCGCCCTGCAATACCGGGAATACCGCCCTGTCAATGGCCCTGGCAAATTCCGGCTTACACAGGATAATGCCGCCTCTGGGTCCCCGCAGGGTCTTGTGAGTGGTGGAGGTTACAAAATCCGCATAAGGAATGGGCGAGGGATGCAGCCCCGCCGCGACCGGCCCCGCAATGTGGGCGATATCCGCCATCAAATACGCGCCCACGCTGTCCGCGATCTGGCGGAAACGGGCAAAGTCAATCACCCGGGGGTAGGCGGACGCGCCGCATACAATCAGCCTGGGCTTATGCTCCAAGGCAATGCGCTGCACCTGGTCATAGTCGATCAGGCCGGTGGCGGGATCCACCCCGTACTGCCGGGCGTTGTACAGCTTGCCCTCCAGGCCCTGGGGGTTGGCGTGGGTCAAATGGCCGCCCGCCTCCAGGGACATGCCCATCACTGGGTCGCCGGGTTGCAAAACCGCGGCGAATACCGCCATGTTTGCCTGGGATCCGCTGTGGGGCTGCACATTGGCATGCCAGCCGTCCGCGTGAAACAGCCGCAGCAACCGCTGCCGGGCCATCTCCTCCAGTTCGTCCACCACTTCGCAGCCGCCGTAATACCGTTTGCCGGGATAGCCCTCCGCGTATTTGGCGGTAAAAATGCTGGCCATGGCCATGCGCACCGCCGGGCTGGGATAGTTCTCCGAGGCGATGAGTTCAATTCCGTTTTGCTGGCGTTCCAGCTCCCGCCGGGTCAATTCGGCCACCTGAGAATCCGCCTGGGCAATATAGCTGATGATGTCCTTTTCCATTCCATCCGCTCCTCGCTTACTCCAAATTTTTATCACCATATCACAGCCTCGCGCGGCTGTCAACCGCCTTGCGTCCGCCCCGTCAAGGGGCTATAATAGAGGCGATCTTTCCAATGGGAGGCTTTTTTCATGATCAAACCCATCCGTGATTTTCTGACCTTTGTGCAAAAATCCCCCACCGCGTTTCAGGCGGCGCAAAACATGACCCTTTCGCTGGAAAAGCAGGGCTTTTCCCCGCTGTGTGAAAAGGACGTCTGGTCCCTGCAGCCCGGCGGGCGCTATTATGTTACCCGCAACCGTTCGGCGGTCATCGCCTTTACCCTGCCGGAAGCGGCTCCCACCCACTTCCAGATTGTGGCCAGCCACAGCGATTCCCCCACCTTTAAGCTGAAGCCCCGCTGTGAGGACATCGCCTGCGGCCGCTACATCCGCCTGAATGTGGAGCGCTACGGCGGCATGATTATGTCCAGCTGGTTTGACCGGCCCCTGTCCATTGCGGGCCGGGTAATGGCGCGCACCCCGGCGGGGCTGGAAACCCGTCTGGTGGACCTGAACCGGGACGCGGTGCTGATTCCCAACATGCCCATCCATTTTAACCGGGAGGTCAACGACGGCTACAAATACAACGCCCAAAGCGACCTGCCGCCCCTGTACGCCCAGGGAACGGAGCCGGGCAGGCTGATGGCGGATATCGCCGCCGCCTGCGACGTAAAGCCGGAGGACATTGTGGGCGCGGACCTGTTTTTGTACAACCGCACCCCGGGCAGTCTGTGGGGGGACGGGGCCTTCTTCTCCTGCCCCCGCATTGACGACCTGGAATGCGCCTGGACGTCCCTGAACGCCTTTTTGGACGCGCCCGCCCAGGGCCACGCCAATGTTTACGCCGTCTTTGATAACGAGGAGGTAGGCAGCGGCACCAAACAGGGAGCGGATTCCACCTTCCTGAAGGACGTGCTGGCGCGGCTGTGCGCCTGCCTGGGCATGAGTGATTCGGAAGCCCGCCGGGCCATGGCGCAGAGCTTTATGGTATCCGCCGACAACGCCCACGGGGTGCATCCCAACCATCCGGACAAGTACGACGCGCAAAACCGCACCTTTCTGAACGACGGCGTGGTCATCAAACACAACGCCAACCAGAAGTACACCACCGACGCGGTGTCCTGCGCCGTCTTTGCGGAAATCTGCCGCCGGGCGGACGTGCCGGTGCAGCATTTTTCCAACCGGTCGGATATGCTGGGCGGCTCCACCCTGGGCAACATCGCCAATTCCCAGGTGTCCATGAACACGGTGGATATCGGTCTGGCCCAGCTGGCCATGCATTCCTGCTACGAAACCGCGGGCGTAAAGGACGCGGACCACATGACCAACGCCCTGGCTGCCTTCTACCGCACGGACATTCAAACCCTTGGCGACGGCTGCCTGAATTTGAAAGAAAGTTGACAGCCCGTCCGGGCAATGATAAGATAGGCAGGTCCCTGTGGACACAAGTAGGAAAGGAGATTGCACAAACCATGACCGTTGATAAGAATATGCCCATTTCTCAGGTACTGAATATGGACCGTGGCACCGCCAGCATCTTTATGGAGTTTGGTATGCATTGTCTGGGCTGCCCCTGCGCCACCGCCGAGCCCATTGTGGACGCCTGCGCCGCCCACGGCTCCGACGCCGACGCGCTGGTAGCCAAGCTGAACGAATACCTGGCCGACAAGTAAGCTGTACGCCCCGCATGCTGCGGCGTGCGGGGCTTTTTTACGCAAAGGAGAAAACATGGATATTCAATCCGAGGCCGAGGCCCTGTTGGTGGCCTGTCAGATGGAAACCGGGGCGGTGAAAACCTATACCCGCGCCTTGGCCCTGATGGAGCGTCTGGGCCGGGAAAAGCAGCCGCTGTACGCTCACCTGTGCGCCATTCTGCGGGATGAGGAAGGCCATCTGGCCAAATTCCGTCAGCTGGCCCAGGCCTGCCCCCAGCAGGTATCTGCCGAACGGGAGCTGACCCTGACCGCCATGGCCCAGGGCACCCTGTTCCAGGACGGACTGATGGGCGCGGCCCGGGAAGGCTTCTTTGACAGCGTACCCGCCATGCTGCAATACGCCGCCGACGCGGAGCGCACCTCCGCGGCCCGCTACCGGGCGTTTGCCCAGCAGGCGCAAAACCCGCAGGCACGGGAAACCCTGATGCAGATCGCGTCCGAGGAGGACCGCCATCTCACTGATTTGGAGGCACTGATGAAATGAAAAAGCAATTATCCGTTAAAACCCTGGCCATGTGCGGCATGCTGGCCGCGCTGGTGTTTGTGGCCACTTCCTTCCTGAAATTGCCCGTGTCCATCACCCAGGGATATATTCATCTGGGGGACGGCGTGATTCTGCTGGGAGCGGGCCTGCTGGGTCCGGCTTCCATTCCGGCCTCCGCCCTGGGCAGCATGCTGGCCGACCTGCTGGGCGGCTACACCCTATACTGCCTGCCCACCTTCCTGATTAAGGGGGCTACCGCCGCCGTGGCCGTATGGGCGGCCAAGCAGAGCTGTGTATGGGTGCGCGTTGTGGGTCTGGTGCTGGCGGAAGCCGTGATGGTAGCCGGTTATTTTGTGGCGGAATGGCTGTTCCTGGGCTACGGTCTGGCCGCCGCCGCGGGGGCTTTGCTGCCCAACGCCATTCAGGGCGTCAGCGGCGTGCTGCTGGCCATTGTTCTGTGGCCGGTTCTGTCCCGGGTTCCTATCAAGGACTGAAAAAAGCGAAAAGGAAAAACGCCGCTTCGTCGAGAAAAGGACGAAGCGGCGTTTTCAGGTATGGCTACAGCCCACGAGGATTATTCCCCTTCCCGCATATGCACAAAAGCGATAATGGCGCTGGCCGCCAGCTCCGGGGTCAGGTCGTCGGTGCGCAGCATCAGGTCATAGTTGCTGCGCATCCCCCAGTTGCCATCGGCAAAGAAATTATAATAATTGCGGCGCTGCTTATCCGTCTTTTTGATCAGCTCCCGGGCCTTTTCCCGGCTTACCTGCTCCACCCGCATAATCCGCTGAATGCGCTTTTCCTCGGACGCATACAAAAACACATGGGCCACATTGTCCCGCTCCCGCAGCACATAGTCGGCGCAGCGCCCCACAATCACGCAGGGGCCCTCCGCCGCCAGCTTCATAATCGCGTCAAACTGCGCCAGAAATACCCGCTGGTTCAGCGGCAGCTGCAAGCTGGCGCCGCCTACGCCCACATGCATGCCGCCGCCCATGCCCAGCAGCCCGCCTACGCTGGCTTTTTCGTCATGCTGTTCAAAAACCTCGGGGCACAGACCGCTTTCCTCCGCAGCACGGGTCAAAATTTCCTTATCATAAAAGGGAATGTTCAGTTTATCGGCAACCAGTTTGCCAATTTCACGGCCGCCGCTGCCGTATTCACGGCCAATGGTAATAATGGTATGCATAAAGCACCTCCATACGCTATTCGGCTTTCCATTAGCTACATTATACATCAGGAAAGGAGAAAATTCAATGGGACAATCCGTAAAATCATGGCGGCTTTCACACCTGTAAACTGTTTCCAAAAGGGCAGGTTCTCGACTTTTTGAAGCGTTTGTGATATAGTGGGGACCCCGCGTTTCTGCCACAGCGGGAAGAAAGGAAGCGATGATTGAAATGAAGTTTCGTACCCGCGACCTGTGCCTGACGGCCATGATCGCCGCCATCTATGCCGCGCTGACCCTGGGCCTGCAGGCCATCAGCTTTGGTCCGGTGCAATTTCGCGTATCCGAGGCGTTAACGCTGCTGCCCATTCTGTTTCCCCAGGCCATTCCCGGCCTGACCCTGGGCTGCCTCATCAGCAACCTGTTCAGCCCTCTGGGCGCTACGGTTTACGATGTGGTCTTCGGCACCCTGGCCACGCTGGTCGCCGCTATTTTGACCCGGCGCATCAAGGGCAGCGTGTGGGTCAAAGCCCTGCCCCCGGTGCTTGCTAACGGCGTGATTGTGGGTCTGGTGCTGACCTACGCCTACGGCCTGAACACCCTGTGGCTGAACATGCTTACCGTGGCCGCCGGGGAAGCGGCGGTTTGCTACGCGCTGGGGGTGCCCATGATAAAGCTGCTGGAAAAGGCGGATTTAAGCCGCATTACCGGCAGCCCCACCGCTTGACAGCCGTGGAAGGCTGGCCGTATACTGACGGCGGAACCTTACATTACCAAGGAGGGGTTGTATGAAAAAAATCATTGCGCTGCTTGTCAGCCTGACGCTGCTGTTTGGCTGCGCCATAGCGGAAAGCTCTTTAAACGCCAACGAGGACGTTAGCGTGGAAATTACCGACAGCGCCGACCTGACGGATGAGGAAATTGCCCAGTGGAGGGAATGGGCCGGCGAGGATGGTTCCGCCGATACGAACGACTCCGCGGCAGAAGGAGCCGCCGACGACCTGACGGACGAGGAGCGGGCCATGCTGGACGCCCTCACGTCCGAACTGGAGGACGCCACCCTGGAGGGCGAAATTGACCTGAGCAATCTGGAAATCAACGAAGCCCTGCCGGAAAACGTGGTCAACATTCTGCTGCTGGGCATTGACAACCGCAGCGTCAAGCTGGAAACCGGCCGGTCCGATGCCATGATTATCTGCTCCATCAACAAGGACACCGGCTCCATCAAGCTGACCTCCTTTGCCCGCGACACCGCCGTGATTGTGCCCGGCTACAAAAACCGCAAGCCCATCAACACCGCCTTTAAATTTGGCAGCAAGGACGGCGATATCTCTCACGGAGCCGAGCTGGCCATGAAAACCGTCAACCGCAATTTCAAAATGAACATTTCCCGCTATGTGGTGGTGAACATCCACGGTCTGGCGGACATCATCGAGTCCCTGGGCGGCGTGGACATGGAAATGACCAAGGCCGAGGCCTCCGCCATCAATTACGAGCTGTTTGTGAAGGAACCCATGGACAATGTGAAGCGGGACAAGCTGAAGCTGGAAAACGGCGTGCAGCACCTGGACGGCATGCAGGCCGTTACCTATGGCCGCATCCGCAACCTGAAGGGCCAGAACGACATTAACCGCAACGGCCGCCAGCGGGCGCTGCTGGAGGCGCTGCTGGCCAAGGTACTGGACGGCATGGACTTTACCAAGCTGGTCAGCGTCATTCAAACCGCCCTGCCCTACGGCTACACCAACCTGACCCTGGATGAAATGGCCACCCTGGGCATGGCCGTCGTCAGTGGCGAGGCCATGCAGAATCTGTCCTCCGGCGGCGAGGTGCTGCAGCAGTTTGGCATTCCCATGGAAAAGATGTACGGCTATAAGACCTTTGAAAACAAAAGCTGCATTTACATCAGCGACAAGCGTATGACCCAGACCCTAGCTGCCTGGCAGGAGTTTTTGTACGGTCAGACCTACTGACCCATGGAAGAGGCCGTTCTCGGACAGGGAGCGGCCTTTTTTATGAGCGAACCCTTGCAAAAAACCAGCAGCGACCCGCGCAGGAGCCGCTCAGGCTGCTGAAAAACCCTGGTATGACAGCGCTCATCCACGAACATGGCTACGCTGGTTCGCGGGAAATGCGTTGCGCTGCAAGGTTTAGGGGCTCTGCCCCTAAAACCCTGGCAGGAGGTAGTACCTCCTGCACCTCCATTTTTTCATGAGCGAACCCTTGCAAAAAACCAGCAGCGACCCGCGTAGGAGCCGCTGCTGGTTTTTTTCTTTTTATCGAATAACGATGCTTACCTCCGCCTCGCTGTCATCGGCCTGATCCTGAACCGGCTCGATGCTTTGAACGGGAACGCTTTCCGCCGGGGTATCCTCGCCCGCGATCACCGGGTTTTTAAGCATGCGGGCCAGTTCCACCCGCTCGGCGTTGATTTCGTCAATGGTCGCCTTGCGAAACGCCGGCGCGCAATAGGGGCAGCGCTCCAGGCTGGCATATTTGCCGCTGTCCAGTTCGCCATAGGTAAACTGGGTCAGGGGCAAAAACTTGTCCCGCACGCTTTTGCAGGTGGCGTATTCATGGTAGCTGCTGCCGCCGTCAGGGTTGTAGTACAGGGGCGTGTCGTCGTCCGGATAGCCCAGCACCCGGCCGTCGTCGTCCCACACAATCACCTTGGTGTTCTTTTTCAGGTTATCCCACAGCCAGCGAATGCACAGGCCGTCCTCGTTGGCCGTGCGCACCACGCGCACGCAGCCGTGGCTGGCCTTGCGGCCCAATTGCACCCCGTAGGTGGAAAAATCCTTGCTGCCGTCCGCATAGGTCAGGTTGGGCACCTGGTGCAGCAAATCGCCGCCGTTAAAGCGGATGCCCATCTCGCAGTACATTCCCTCGCTGTCAAAGCCGCCCACCCAGTTGCCGATCAGGTATTCGCCGGTAGCGGTTTCATTATAGGGCTGCTTTTCGTTCACCAGGCCGGTAGACACGGCGCAGGAGGACCACAGCTTGCCGTCCACAAACATATACAGCCGCTGGGTCAGCTTGTCGATAATGATGCCGTATTTGCTGTTGGGGGTGACCGTTTTCAGCAATCTGGTTTTGACATATCCCTGAAAAACCCGGTCATAATAGTCAATGCCCTCAATCAGGGTCCAGCCGTCCTCATCCTCGCCCAGCACATGCACCGCCGCCTGGGAACCGTTGATGGTGCCGCCCATCCATTCGTTAATGGCTTTTTCGCCATTGGGCGCGTCCAGGGGGTACACAACCTCCTTTTCCGCCACATTCAGTACGGTAATGGGCCTTTGCAAAAGCTCCCAGCAGGCGGCCTCATCCGTAATGTCGTAGGCAAAATCCTCGCCAAACCAGGTGGAGCCGCTTCCGTAGCCCTCCAGGTTGCCAACGGGCAGGTTTTTGGTGTTCTTTTCCCCGGCGGCCAGGGCGCAAAGGGGCGCGGCGGCCAGCGTCAGGGCCAGCATCATCAGGCACAGCTTTTTCATCGGTACCTCCTAATCAGTCAGGGTAATCTGCACGTCGCCGGTCTGGTCCAGGCTGGATTCGCCCACGGTGATCACAGGCTCGCCCTGCTTGGCCGCGGCAGGATCAATACCCATTTCCTGGTTTTGCTTATCGATCTCCGCCTTGCGTTTGGCAGGGGCGCAATAGGGGCACGCCGTCAGCTTGGCATAGCCGCCGGTTTCCAATTCCCCATAGGTGAACGGGGACAAAGGCAGGAACCGCTCCTTTACGCTGGAGCAATTGGCGGTGGAGTGATAATACTTGCCGCCGTTGGGGTTGTAATACAGCTCCAGACTGTCCTCCGGGTAGGGAATGGGGGTCAGGGCGGCCACATATTCCTCCTGGGTAATGGCCCCCCGTTCCAGATTGGCCTTGGCGATTTCGCTTTTGCGCTGAGACGGCCGGCAGGTCAGGCAGGGCTCCAGACTGGCGTACTGGGGCAGATCCAATTCCTGATAGGTCAGCGCCGTCAAAGGACGGAATTTCTTTTTGACGCTTTCGCATTCGGCGGTGGAATGGTAATACTTGCCGCCCTGGGGATTGTAGTATACGGGCATATCATCGTCCGGATAGGGCATCTTGCGGCCCTTATCATCCCACACCAGCACCTTGGTGTTCCTTTTCAGGTTTTTCCACAGCCAGGTGGCGCACAGGCCGTCCTCGTTGCGCACCCGCTGGGTGCGCACACAGCCATGGCTGGCCCTGTAGCCCAGCCGCTCCTCAAACCGCTGATAGCTGGAGCTGCCGTCCGCGTTTTCCGTATGGGGCACCTCGTGAATCATATCGCCGCCGTTAAAGCGCAGAGCCATGGAGCAAATCATGCCCTCGCTGTTAAAATCGCCCACCCAGCTACATACCAGGTATTCTCCCGCGGCGGTTTCGTTATAGGGCTGCTCGGCATTGGGCAGGCCGGTGGATACCAGACAGCTGGACCACAGCTTGCCATCAATATACACATACAGCCGCTGGGTCAGCTTATCGATAATCACGCCATACTTGTCGTTGGGGGTAACGGTTTTGAGCAGCTTGGTTTTAACGTAGCCGCGAATAACACGGTTGTAATAATCAATGCCCTCAATCAGGGTCCAGCCGTCCTCATCCTCGCCCAGCACATGCACCGCGGCGGACGCGCCGTTGATGAATCCGCCCAGCTTGTCCGTATTCACCTTTTTGCCGCCCGGCGTTTCCAGCGGATACACCTTTTCCGTCTGGGATACATCCAGCACGGTAATGGGCTTTTGCAAAAACTCCCAGCAGGCGGCCTCATCGTAAACATCGTAGGCAAAGTCGTCGCCAAACCAGACTTCGCCGGTATCAAAGCCCTCCAGCCATTGGGCTACCGTTTTGGCCCGCGCCTCCGGGCACAGTCCCAGCAGACAGGCGATCATCAGCGCCAGCGCTCCAACCCTGCGCAGCCCCTTCATTGGCATTCCCTCCTTTGCAGCCTTTGCAAAACATATCGATATCGTTGGAAGCATACCACGGCCCTTCCCCATGTGTCAATGGTCGCATGTCCGCCCCTGAAGGGGGCGTTCATGCTTAAGAACCCACAGGCTTGCGTGCCGCTCGCTGTCGAATAACTAGGCTTCCCTTCTTGGGCGCATGTCCGCCCCTGAAGGGGCGTTCATGCTTAAGAACCCACAGACTGGTGTGCCGCGCGGCAATGTGGCGGGGGCCCCCCCCCCC
>ERZ1026860.487-NODE-487-length-26113-cov-5.154617_pt1 | contig 26113 bp, 23 predicted proteins | sample MGYA00380160_ERZ1026860 | MGnify/ENA primary metagenome ERZ1026860 (study PRJEB33269, sample SAMEA4719796) | human gut metagenome | biome: human-associated habitat; feature: organic feature; material: feces | place: Cameroon | collected 2013-10 ... | reverse complement strand
CACGCCATGATGAAGCAGGAAAACCCGGACAGCCTGATGATCGCCGAATGCTGGGACGACAGCCGCGAATGGCTTACCCAGGGCGACATGTTTGATTCCACCATGCATTATGTGCTCAGCCGCAACATCTGGGCCCGCTTTGCCCGGCACGATGTAACCGTGCAGCAGTTTGACTGGGCGGTCAACCGGGCGGCCATGCTGTACCCACAGCGCAATCAGGAGGTGCTGTGGACCTTCCTGGGCAGCCACGACACGGCCCGCATGCGCACCCGCGCCGGGGGCGACCTGCGGATGCTGCACGGGGCGGCCTTCTTCCAGTTTACCTATCCGGGCATTCCCATTATCTATTACGGGGATGAACTGGGCATGGAAGGTGGGGACGATCCCTTCTGCCGCTACCCCATGCGCTGGGACCATGTGGCGGGCAATCCCACCCACGAGCATTACCGCAGGCTGGCGGCCATCCGCCGAAGCAGCTCCGCCCTGCGCACAGGCAGCTTCCGCACCTGGCAGGCGGGCCCGGGCGATTTGTACGCCTATCTGCGTCAGTCGGAGGACCAGCTGCTGCTGTGCGTGGTAAATACCGGCGTTCATACGGCGCGGGGCTGGCTGCCCCTGCCGGACGGCATGGCGGGCATGGCCAGCATTCAAGACCTGTACAGCGGACGCAGCCTGGCGGTGGAGCACGGCGGCATTCCCGTGGTTCTTCAGCCGGGCGAGGGCATGATTCTGGAATAAGGTCCCCCAAAACACAAAAGGAGGATTTGGGCATGAAGGAACTGGTAGAGGCCATACGCGAATACGGCGTGGGCGTGGGTACGGACATTGTAAAGGTGGATATGTTCCTGAATCACCGGCTGGACACGTCGCTGCTTGTCAAGATGGGACAGGCGTTCGCTAAGGAATTTGCCAATGAAAAGCCCGATTTGGTGCTGACGGTGGAGGCCAGCGGCATCGCGGTGGCGGTGGCCACAGCCATTGCCCTGAACAATATTCCCGTGGTATTCGCCAAAAAAAGCCCCAGCCGCAACGCCACGGACGACGCCTACCAGAGCCGGGTGTACAGCTACACCCATTCGGTGGATAACTACATCCGGGTCGCCAAGCCCTATCTGCCCGCCGGTTCCCGCGTGTTGATTGTGGATGATTTTCTGGCCAACGGCGAAGCCTGCGACGGCCTGTGCGACCTGGTCAGGCAGGCCGGAGCCACGGTGGCCGGTATCGGCGTGTGTGTAGAAAAGAGCTTCCAGCCCGGCCATGGCCGGTTGGAGCAGGCCGGTTACAAGGTCTATCCCCTGGCCAGGGTAACCGGTATTCGGGACGGCCGCCTGCTGGTGGAGGACTGATTTTGATAAACCAAAAACGGGCGGTCATGCGACTGCCCGTTCAGCGTATTGAAAAAACCGGAGGTGCAGGAGGCACTGCCTCCTGCCAGGGTTTTAGGGACAGCGCCCCCAAGCCTTGCGCCACAGTTCTTTTCCCGCGAACCGGCACAGCGATGTTCGCGGGCACTGCATCCAAGCTAGTGTTTATCACCCTGCTCAGCAGGTGTGGCCATAGGTTTCGTTATGAATCTGATCGTTCGCCAGAGCCAGCAGATAGCGGCCCACCTTTTCGCACAGGGCGGCGGTAGCGTCTACCAGATGATCCGGCAGGCGGGAGGTGGAATTGTGAATTTCAAAGGTCAGGTCGCCTTCATAGCCAATTTCGCTGAGCACCGGCAGAATGGACCGCCAGTTGATGCTTCCCTGGAAGGGCAGAATGTGGTCGTCCAGCTTGCCGGAGTTGTCCGCCACATGGGTGGCCTTCAGGCGTTTGCCCATCACCCGCAGCGCCTCCCGCTGGTCAATGCCCATCAGGCTGGCGTGGCCAAAGTCCCAGCAGATGCCCACGTTGCTGACATGGAAGGAATCCACCAGGTCGCACAGCTCCACATGGGTGGAACAGTACACGCCGCCCGGGCGGCGGTGGGCGGAAAAGCCGTCGGCCATGTTTTCAATGGCGATGCCGCAGCCAAAGCGCTCCGCCATTTCCAGATAGGGCATAAAGTATTCGTAGTTGCGCCGCTTGGATTCGCGGAAATCCCGGGTGTCGTCGGGATAGGTGCCGGGATGCATCACAATCCAGGGCACCTTCGCCATGCCGCTGGCCTCAATGGCCCGGGGAATCATCTGCTCCCACAGGGGGGCTTTTTTGCTTTCCGGCTCCAGGGCGTTATAAAAGGGCGCATGGGACTGGGTAATGGGCAGGTCCAGCTCCTGGGACAGGGCCGCCACCTGCCGCATCCATTCCTTCCAGTCGTCGTCTCCCAGACGGAAAAAGGGCTGGCCCGCATCGGAAACGTTCAGATCCACCGCGTCAAAGCCCACGGCCTTCAGGCGCTTCATGGAATCCAGAATGGGAAAATAGGACACATAATCGGGACGGAAGGCAATCAGGTTGGTAGAGGTGGATAATTTCATGCTTCACCGGCTCCTTTCATTGCCTTGCGGGCGGCCACAACGGTATCCGCCAGCGCGGCAAAATCCAAATGATTGGCTGTTTCCACCAAATCAATCATGGGGCGGGGCAAATTGTGCCCGCCCGCGTACAGGGTACACAGGCCCGCCGCCAAGCAGGCGATGGTATCGGAATCGCCGCCCATTTCCGTGGCCAGGCGAATGGCCAGCGCCGTGTCCTTTTGGGCGTACAGGAACAGGCCAAAGCTGCATGCGCAGACGTCCGCCGAGGCCAGGGTCGCGCCAATGACTCCATAGAGAAATTCCTTCACCTGCTGTTCGTTTTGCAGGGCGGGAATCTGCTTTTGCAAAAAGCGCAGACGGGCCGAGCAGGAGGGGGCCACCCCAGCCACCCGGTGGGTGGATCCATAGCCCTTGCCGATTTGGGCGCCATGGCAGGCGCTGTCCAGAATCTGGTCCATGGGCCTGCCCGCCTCCGCCGCCTGAAGGGCGTAGGCATAGCACATGGCCGCCTCCATGGCCACGCTGGTGTTATGGGTGGGCATCAGGCAGGTAACCACATTCTGGGTCAGCGTATCCGGCGTGCTGAACAAAAAGGCGACCGGCGCGCGCATCATGCCGCCGCAGGTGGTGCCGCCGGTACCGGCGGTGGCTACGTCTGCGCCCTGCTCAATGGCGCGCAGGGCCTTTAAGCTGTTGGGACCAATATATTTGGTCGCGGCGTCCGTTTCCTGTACCCAGCGAAGCAGGCACATGGCCGTGTCATAGGGCGTAACCCGGCCCTGCCGCGCGTATTCTCGAAGCAAATAAACGTTTTGTTCCGTATCGTCGGTCACCTGGCCGTAGAACAAATCCTGATGGGCAATGGCCTTTTCCGGCGGCAGCAATTCGTCAATACGGCTGTAGCGGGCCCGCACCTGCTCCAGGGAGCAATACTCGGTAGCCTTGCCATAAGCGTCGCCCACGGCAAAGGCTTCCAGAAAGGATTGAATCAGTTCTTTTTTCATATGCCATCCTTACAATACGGCGGGTCTCCCGTGGGGAGCCCCGCCGTCAGTTCCGGTTTTGGATTACAGACCGGCTTCCTCGTTGTACATTTCGGCGGCTTCCTGCATGGCGGTCAGCGCGTCGTAGCTCAGGTCGGAGGTTACCTTCTGACGGGCAGAGGCCAGGGCGGTGCCCAGAGCGGCATAGTCGTCAATGTTCACATAGGCGTAAGCGTAGCTCAGCTGCTTAAAGGCGGTGGCGTAGGCGGGCATGGAAGCCACGGCCTGCTTCACTTCCTCGGTATCGGCAGCGGACTTGCGGATGGGCATGTAACCGCTGTTCACGGCAAACTTGGCGTTTTCCTCGGAGCTGGTTACAAACTTGACAAAGTTCCAAGCGGCGGCGCGGCGGGCCTCATCCTCGGCGGGGAAGATGGAGATGGTGTTGCCGCCCATGGCTACGGCCTGTACGTCGAACATGGGCATTTCAATGGCGCACAGGTTGTCGCCCATGGTTTCGCTCCACTCGATGATCTTGGTGGAGGAACCGGCGAAGAACACCGCGTTGCCGGAGGCAAACACGTTCACGCCGTTCTGGTTCATGGTCATATCCATCACGCCCTCGCGCACCATGTCCTGCCACCACTGGGCAACCTTGGCGCACTCCTCGCTGCCGAAAGCGGCGGTCTTTTCAGAGTAGTCGTCGTTGTGGGCGATAACGCTGTTGCCGCAGGACAGCAGCTGGGTCTTGGTCAGCCAGTCCTCGTCGGACACCACGAAGGGGATAAAGTCGGTCTTGTCGCTGTAGTAAGCCTTCAGGGTCTTGCAAACTTCCAGGAAGTCCGCCCAGGTCTTGGGGGCGTTCTCCTCCAGATTCAGGCCGGCGGCTTCCGCCAGTTCCTTGTTGTAGAACATGGTGTTGGTGGAGATGCCGTAGGGGATCTGGCAAATCTGACCATTGTAGCGGCCGTACTCCCACAGGCCCTCAAACACATCGTCAAAGTTAAATTCCGCGTCAGAGGTGGCCTGCTCGCCGGCAAAGAAGTTGCCGTAAGCGCCGGTGTAGGTGACCTGGCCGCCGATCAGCACGTCCGGGGTGGTTTTGCTGGCCAGGGCGCTGGTGATTTTGGTAGCGGTATCGGTGTAGCCGCCGGAATAGGAGGTGACGACCTTGACGTCGGGGTTCTGCGCGTTAAAGTCGTCTACGATGGACAGGAACGCCTCGCCGCTGGTGCCGCTCAGCGCGTACCATACTTCCAGCGTGGTTTCTTCCGCCAGGGCAGAAGCGCTCATGGATCCAAGCATTACCAATGCCAGTACCAAGGAGAGGAGCTTAGCCAGTTTCTTCATGTCTGTTTCCTCCGTAAGGTGGTTATATTTTACAGCAAAATGCTGCTGTAATCGCCGTCAGCCCTTCAGGCCCGTCATGGTCATGGAACGTACAAAGTTCTTTTCACACAAAACGTACACGATAATCAGGGGCGCGATGCTCATCAGCGCCGCCGCCATCATCAGCTGGTAGGCGGAGCTGGCCTCGGATATCAGGTACTTCAGGCCCACGGCCAGGGTGCGCATCTCCGTCTTGTTGGTTACCAGCAGCGGCCACAGGTAGCTGCGCCAGTGGGACAGGAAGGCATACAGCACCGCCGCGCTGATGGCCGTGACCGAATTGACAATCATCACATGCCACAGGATGGAAAAATACCCGCAGCCGTCAATTTTGGCGGCATCGATCAAATCGTCCGGGATGGTGGTAAAGAAGGAGATCAGCATCATGGTGGTAAACACGCCCAGCACCTGGGGCAGCACAATGCCCGCGTAGGTATCCACCAGGCCCGTGCCGCTGACCATCTGGTACAGCGGAATCACCAGCACGGACATGGGCACAAACATGGCGCTTTGAATCAGCATGTACAGGGTGCGCTTAAAGGGAAAGCGCAGCTTGGCAAAGGCGTAGGCCGCGCCAATGGACATGGCGATTTGCAGCGCCGTCTGCAAAACGGAGGTCAAAATGGTATTCCAGTAGTACCGCAGGAAGGGCACCATCTGAAAAACCTTTTCAAAGTTGCTCCATTCAAAGGAAGACGGCAGCCAGCGAATGGGATAGGTATACACATCCGCGTTGCTTTTAAAGGCTGACAGCACCATCCAGATGAAGGGAAAAATCATAATGACGGATACCAGCAGCAGAATCAGGAACACCGGCATGTTGTAATGCCGCAAACCACGCTTATGCATCGCTGCGCTCCTTTCTGTCGCTCATGACCTTTTGCACCAGCGTCAGCAGGAAGATAACCGCGAACAGCAGCACGGACGCCGCCGCGCCGCGGCCCATTTTGGCGTTGCCAAAGGCCTGGGTGTAAATATAGTTGGCCATCAGCATGGTGCTGTTGTTGGGGCCGCCGCCGGTCATAATATCCACTTCGGTAAAGGCCTGGAAGCAGCCGATCATGCCCATCATGACCACAAACATGACAATGGGAGACAATAGCGGCAGCTTGACATGACGGAAGATTTGCCCCTCGTTGGCGCCGTCGATTCGGGCGGCCTCCACCACGGAGTCGGATATGCCCTGCAGGCCCGAAATGAAAATGATAATATCATAGCCGATGCCGCGCCACACCGCAAAGGCCACAATGCTCATCAGCGCAGAATCCTCGGCGTAAATATAGTTGCTGGCAGGCAGGCCCAGAAAGCGCAGCAGCTGGTTCAGCGGGCCGATGGCCGGGTCGTACAGCCACATCCAGATAATGCTGGAGGCCACCACCGGCACAATGACCGGCAGAAAGTAGCTGATGCGCAAAAATTTGCGCCAGGGAATGTACATATCCAGCATAACCGCCAGCACCAGCGAGATGACGATTTCCAGCACCAGCTTGGCAGCGGTAAAAATCAGCGTATTGCCAAACGCCTTCTGGAACATGGCGTTTTTCAGCAGATAGGCGTAATTCTTCAGCCCGATATAGGTGGACTGGTTGGTGATGGTGTTGGTGGAGGTAAGGCTTAAGGAAAACAGCCGTACCACCGGAATCAAAAACAGAAACGTCAGTGCAATCAGGGTGGGCAGCAGCAGCACGGCGGCTGTGGTGGTCTGGGCTGTTTCATAGTGTTTTTTGCCTAGCCGGTAACGATACTTCACAAGCATGCCCCTTTCACGCTCTTGCCAAGCGTTCGTTTATTTGTTATTATAAATGGCATCAAATGATTTTTCAATGCAAAAAGGGGATGATACTTTGCAGATTTGCCCAAACTTGCAGGGTTCCATCCGGGCCATGCCCATTCAGCTGGACGACGCCTTTCCCATTCACGCCCCCTATCTGGAGCGGCTGCACTATTCCCGTCCCCACCCGGCGGATCATATGCATTATCACCTGACCACTGAAATTGGGGTATGTCTGCAAGGCAGCGGCATTTTTTACATTGGCACCCGGGTGTACCGCTACCAGCGGGGGGATGTGTCCGTTATCGCACCCAATGTGGTACACATCGCCCAAAGCGACCCGGAAAGCATCAGTGGCTGGAAGTTTCTGGATATTGATTTGGAAAAAATGCTGGCCGGTCTGTCGCCAGATTACCAGTCGCTGGGGCATTCCACCTTTAGCGGCATCGTCCGTCCGGAGCAGCTGCCCGGCCTCGCGCCCCTGGTGCAGAGCGTTCTGGAGGAATTAAAGGAACAGCCCGCCTGGAACCGGCAGCTGGTGCGGCTCAAGGTGGGCGAATTATGCGTGATGCTGCGGCGTATGCTGCAAAACACCACGCCGCTGATGGTGGTGCCCTCGTTAATGAACGAGATTTCCCCGGCGGTGCTGTATATTGTAAATCATTATCAGGAGCCAATTACCTTGCAGCAGCTGGCCGCCATGTGCGCCATCAGCTGCACGTCCTTCCGGCGCAAATTTGAGCGCGCCATGCACACCAGCCCTCTGGAATACCTGTACCATGTACGGGTCAAGGCGGCCACCAACCTGCTGAAAACCACCGAGCTGCCCATTACGGAGGTGGCCTCCCGGGTGGGCTACCAGACGCTTTCGTCCTTTAACCGGCATTTTCGCCGCATTGCCGGGGTATCCCCCCGCGACTGCCGCCGGGGCGCATAAGTCAAAGGCCGTTCAGCAAATCCACCGCCCTGCGCTGCTGGTCAAACAGACTGTGCCCATAAAAATCCAGGGTGGTTTTGGCGGAGCCATGCCCCAGCAGCGCGCTTACCGTTAAAACATCCACGCCCATTTCCAACAGGCGGGTAGCAAAGCTGTGACGCAGGGTGTGAAAATGCACGCCGGTCAGCCCGGCCTTTCGGGCAAGACGGGCAAACTGGCGCTGAACGGTGCGGGGGTCCGCAGGACGGTCGCCTGTACCAAAAAGAAAACCGTCTTTCTGCTGACCCCGCAACAGCTGCGTCCGCAGCTTCTCGGCCAAAAATTCCTGCAGGGGGATGACCCGCCGGGACTGACTGGATTTAGGGGAACCGACGGTCAAAACGGTTTTGGTAGAAGGCGCGCCCCGCGCGACGCGCTGAACGGTTCTGCAAACGGTAATGGTTTGCTTTTCCCAGTTGATATCCGCGGCTTTCAGGGCGCAAATTTCCCCCAGGCGCATGCCGGTATACAGGCTCAGCAGCACGGGCAGACCGCAGCCGTCCGTGGATCGCAGCGTTTCCTGCTCGGCGCGGGTCAGCACCCGCTGCTCCGGCCGTTCGCCACGCAGAGGCCTGATTTTCCGGCAGGGGTTTTTCGCAAGCTGTTCCTCCTCCACCGCAAACTGCAAGCAGGCCTTCAGCAGGCGAAAAACGCCCCGAATGGTGCTTGGGGCCAGGCCCTGCGCTTCCTGCCTTTTCAAAAAGTCATACACATCACAGGGCGTGATTTGGCTGATGGGCGTCTGCCCAAAAGCCGGAAGGATATGGTTGCGGATCTGGCTGAAATAGGTCTGATAGCTGGAGGGCTTTACGCTGCCCAATATTTCATTTTCCATCCAGTATAAAACCCAGTCGTTCATGGAAACGGCTTTGGTTCCCAACCGGTTCCGCTGCAAAGCGGCGGCTTTTCTTTGAAGCAGCTGTTTGCGGACATCCGCGTAAAACCGGCCGTACACATAGCCAAAGCGGGTCTTTCCATCCGGCTTTTTCCCAATCACATACCGTCCCTCATACCGGCCGTCTTTTCGTTTGTAAATGTTTTCTCCCCGTTTTGCCAAGGTTATTCCCTCCTTCATCTTTTGAACAGGCTGCCGTTCTCATTGTAGAACAGGCGGCTGGTTCCCCGAAGGGAAAGGGCGGGAGCTTGCGGCAAGTCTCCCGCCTTTCCATGGCGTACAGGGTTTGTTTTGTCCAGTGGCCGCAGGGCGGTCACGATTCCCGCAGCTGGTCCCGAATCAATTCGATGGCGTGCTTTTCCACCCGGGATACATATGACCGGGATATGCCCAGCATTTTGGCAATTTCATGCTGCGGGTGCATCACCCCGTCCTCCAGGCCATAGCGCATGGTCAACACCCGGCGTTCACGCTCCGGCAGACGGGGCAGGGCGCTGCGAACCTTTTGCAGGGTCACCCTGCGGCGCACCTCCTTTTCCACCAGGTCGGGCGGCGTGCCTAACAAATCGGAAAAAGAAACGGCGTTGCCTTCCGAATCGGTGCCCAGGGGTTCGTCCAGGCTGATCTCGTTTTGTATCTTGCGGCTTTGGCGCAGGCTCATCAAAATTTCATTTTCAATGCAGCGGGCAGCATAAGTGGACAAGGATGTGCCGGAATCCATATCGTAGCTGCGCACCGCCTTGATCAGTCCCACAGCGCCGATGGAAATCAAATCGTCAAAGGTGCAGCCGGGCACCTTGTACTTGCGGGCGATATGCACAATCAGGCGCATGTTGTGTTCAATCAGCAGCTGGCGGGCATCATCGTCACCAGCGCGCATGCGCAGCAGAGCCTGACGCTCCTCATCCGGGGGCAGGGGTTTGGGAAAGCTCTGCCGGCCGGAGATATAGCCCAGCAGAAACAGGCAATCCCGAATCATCCAAAATAAAAAAGCCGTAATCATGATGCATCCCTCCTGCCTTCATGGTATGAATACGGACAAACCGTCCATGCCGCAAAAGTCCGAATGTTTTAGTAAAAATTATGTGGCAATATTCGGATGGCTGTGGTATACTGTTCCAGAATCTTTTGAAGTGGAGGAACGATGATGGATCGGATTCGTCGTAACGAGCGGCTGGCCGTGCTGACCAAGCAACTGACCGCCTCTCCAAACCATATCTTTACCCTGTCCCATTTCTGCGACCTGTTTGGCGCCGCCAAATCCACCCTGAGCGAAGATGTGGATATTTTGCAGGATGTGTACAACGCTTTTGGCCTGGGCCGCCTGGAAACGGTTACCGGGGCTGCCGGTGGCGTGCGCTACCGTCCCGTCATTCCCCGCAAGGAAGCGGTCGCGTTTCTGGACGAACTGTGCCAGGAGCTGCAATCCCCCAGCCGTTTGCTGCCCGGCGGGTTTCTGTATTTAAGCGATATTTTGAGCATGCCGGACATTGTGCGCAAAATGGGCATCATCATCGCGGGAGAATTTTACGACGCTCAGCCCGACTTTGTGCTGACCATGGAAACCAAGGGAATTCCCGTGGCGCTGATGGCCGCTCAGTCCCTGGGCGTTCCCCTGGTCATCGCCCGCCGGTCCAGCAAGGTATACGAGGGCTCCGCCGTGAATATCAACTATGTCAGCGGTTCCTCCGGCCACATCGAAACCATGAGCCTGAGCCGCCGCGCCGTGCAGGAAGGCCAGCGCGCCCTTGTGGTGGACGACTTTTTGAAGGCGGGCGGCACCGCCAAGGGCATGATTGACCTGATGGGCGAATTTAACGTGGAAGTGGTGGGCACCGCCTTTGTAATGGAAAAAGGCGGCCAGCACACCAAGCTGATTCAGGGCGAAAAATCCCTGATGATTATGGAAACGGCTAACGATGGCAGCCTGCTGACCGTAAAGCCCGCCCCATGGCTGCAGGAGGCGTAAAGCATTATACCAAAAGAGAATAAGTCTGATTGCGTATACAGCTAGTCCCAATACTGGTTCTCCAGTATTGGGACTAGCTGTATATGGTTATGGAGGCAAACAAAAATTCTACAGCTGCAAATTACTGCGGCAACAACGCTAAGCGCCGTCATATCTTTCTTACATAAACTCCAACAGTTTCTTTTCCACGCAGAACGCATATCCCATCTTCTTTAGTCCTGCCTGATCAAATTGAACGGCAATCGAAGCGCCTTCAATTGCTGTAATCATACCAGGGCCAAATGTCTTATGCTTTACCTTTTTGCCGACAATATCTGCTGGTATTGCTATCTGTGGCTTTGGTTCTGGTTTTGGTACAACCGGCGCAAAGAACATAGGTTTCTTTATTTTCTTTGCTTCAGACAGCATTTTTTTGTATTCAGCATCAACATTTTTGCCATGACTCTTGTAGTCATCCATATCACTAAATACGAACATCTGTGGCTTCTTCGCATTGTTATCTGGTACAGGTCTTATAGGGAACATCCATACTTTTCGATCGTTTCCATCCTCACCAAGCTGCCTATCAACATATGGCTTGCTCACAAGCTCTATCCTTCCACAGTAGATATATTCTCCAGCATCTATAACCTCAAACAGATGAACATCAATTCCATTAAAATCAGACTCTGCCAATGTAGCATTTTGTGCCCAATGGATATCCTGATCACCTGATTTTCCCATGCCTGTATAATGCAGAACTCCGCCTATCCATTTATCGTGATAAAGACCTTTTGTATAATCAGATATGATAACCAGTGTATTCGTTGCTCTTGAACGGCGCATGCCTCCCATATTTCCACATTTAAATATTTCGACAATATCCGCATTTGTTATACTTTGTCCTATTTCCAATCCGGGATTAAACATAAATACACCTCCAATCCAAATTTATAGCATCTAATCCTCTGTTTCAATTGACATTATCTACTCCGTGGTCCACACCGCTTAGATAAATTTCCATATAGTGAAAATCTCATAATATTGAGTGTTTAGTCTAGATAGCAAGTTTTTCTCTAGGCTTAAAAGTATCCTTATTTTAATTCATTTTTTGTGACTCTTGACACAAATACAACCGTCTCCACATGCTCCGTCTGGGGAAACATGTCCACCGGCGTGGCCTCCAGGGCGCGGTAGCCGTGGGCGGTCAGGTAATCCAAATCCCGGGCCAGGGTTTCCGGGTTGCAGGATACATACACCACCCGCCCAGCCCCGGATTGGCATAGGGATTGCAAAAAGCGGCGGTCGCTTCCGACACGCGGCGGATCCATCATGACCACGTCCAACGGACCCGCTTTGCCGGCGCGCAAAAATTCGCCTGCGTCGCCCTCGAAGAAGCGCGCGTTTGCGATTCCGTTGCGCCGGGCGTTGCGGATGGCGTCCTGCACCGCGTCCGGGTTCAGCTCCACGCCGGTGACCCGGGCGGCGCGTCCGGCGGCGGCCAGCCCGATGGTGCCAATGCCGCAGTATGCGTCCAGCAGGCTTTCCCTGCCCGTCAGGCCCGCGTAGCCAATGGCCGTTTCATATAGCCGCTGCGCCTGCTCGGCGTTCACCTGATAGAAGGAGGAAGGCGAAATGCCAAATGTCAGGCCGCACAGCTCATCCTCAATCCACCCACGGCCATAGGCCACACGGCTGCTCTGGCCCAAAATCATGGAGGTTTTGGCGCTGTTCAGGTTCACCACAACGCTGGTAATACCGGGGCAGTTTTGAACCAGCGCTTCCACAAACGCCTTGCGGGCGGGAAAATCCGGCCGGCCAATCACCAGCGTCACCAGCGCCTGTCCGGTACGGCGGCCTGTGCGTACCAGCACATGGCGAATGATGCCCCGGCCCGTATCCTCGTTGTAGGGGGCAATGTGAAAGGCAATCATCAGCTTGCGCACGGCGTTGATGACGCGGCTTGCCGTGGGGTCCTCAATGCAGCATTGCTGCACGGGCACAATGCGATGGGTGCCCGCCTGATAGGTGCCGCAAATGATATGGCCCTGCCAGTCCGTGCCAAAGGCGGCGTGCACCTTGTTGCGGTAATGCAGGGGATTTTCCGCCCCCAGAATGGGCTTTACCGGGCAATAGGGCTTCAGCAGCCGCTCCACCAGCTGCTGCTTTTGCTCCAGCTGCCTGCGGTAGGGCAGATGCAATAACTGGCAGCCGCCGCATTTTTCCGTCACGGGACATAGGGCCTTGTTCATGTGTTCATCCCCAAATTCTACATTTTTTTGCATGCTTATGATACGAAAGCAGCCGTCCTTCGTCAAGTTCCTTGACTTGACGGACGCGCTTTGGTATCATCCCCCACAAGAGGTGCTGCGCATGAAATGGTTTGCCCCGGAGATTTATCCCGCCTTTCGCTGCATCGGCGGCCGCTGCCAGCATAGCTGCTGCGTTGGATGGCAGGTTTGCATTGATCCCCAGTCCGCGAAGCGTTACCGCGGGGAAGCGTCCCCCTTTGGCCAGCGTCTCCGGGATGGGATGGTGTGGAATCAGGACGGGCCGTCCTTTCGCATGGACGAACAGGGCCGGTGCTGCTTTCTCAATCAGGATGGCCTGTGCGATTTGATTTTGCAGTTGGGCCCTGACAGCCTGTGCCAGATCTGCCAGGACCATCCACGCTTTCGCAACCATTGGGCCGGGCGGACGGAGCTGGGGCTGGGCCTGTGCTGCGAGGAGGCTGCCCGCCTGTGGCTGACCCACCAAAAGCCCATGAAGCTGATTTTATTGGAGGACGACGGCCAGCCCGATGAAGCGGACGCACGCGAAAGCGCCTTTCTGGCCCAAAGAGCGTATCTGTTCGCCATTCTTCAGCGGCGAAACATTCCCATGGAGCTGCGGCTTCGGCGCATCCTGACGGTTTCCGGCACGGTGCTTGCCCCTGCCAGCGCGTGGGACAGCCGCCTTTCCCAGCTGGAACGGCTGGACGCTGCATGGACAGAATCCCTTGCGCTGCTGCCGTTTGCGGATGGCGCGCCGCTTCCGGCAACCCCGGAGTGGGAACGCGCCTGGGAACAGCTGACCTGCTATTTCCTGTACCGCCATTTATCCGGGAAGGACTTTCGGCGCGGGGTCGCCTTCGCCATGCAAAGCACATTGCTGATTCGGCGGTTATGCCAGGGGCAGAAGGCACGGCGTGGCACGGTTTCCTTCCAGCAGCTTTTGGCATTTGCCCGGCAGTATTCCTCCGAGGTGGAATATTCCCAGGAAAACCTGACGGCAATGATGAAATGGGCATAACCAAAAACGCGCCAGCTTCCATGCAGGGAAGCTGGCGCGTTTTTCAGGTTAATCGTTACTGGCAAACAGGGGGGTGGACAGATACCGCTCGCCCGTATCCGGCAGCAGGGCCACAATGACCTTGTCCTTGTTTTCCGGACGCTTGGCCAGCTGCGCGGCCGCGTGTACAGCAGCGCCGGAGGTAATGCCGCAAAGCACGCCCTCCCGGCGGGCCAGCGCCCGGCTTGCGGCGTAAGCATCCGACTCGGTAACGGTAATGATCTCGTCATAAATGGAGGTATCCAGCGTATCCGGCACAAAGCCAGCGCCAATGCCCATCAGCCCATGAGGGCCGGGCTTGCTGCCGGACAGCACCGGCGAACCGGCAGGCTCCACCGCCACCACACGCACGGCGGGGTTTTGTTCCTTTAAGTAACGGCCCACGCCGGACAGCGTGCCGCCGGTACCCACGCCGGCCACAAAGATGTCCACCTTACCGTCGGTATCCTGCCAGATTTCCGGACCGGTGGTAGTGTAATGAGCTCCCGGATTGGCGGGGTTTTCAAACTGGCTGGGCTGGAAGCTGTTGGGAATGCTTTGCAGCAGCTCGGCAGCCTTGGCGATAGCGCCCTTCATGCCCTGCTTGCCGTCCGTCAGCACCAGCTCCGCGCCGTAGGCCTTCAGCAGGCTGCGGCGTTCCACGCTCATGGTTTCGGGCATGGTCAAAATGACCCGGTAGCCCCGGGTGGCCGCCACGCAGGCTAGACCCACGCCGGTATTGCCGCTGGTGGGCTCCACCAGGGTGGCGCCGGGGTGAATCAAGCCCCGTTTTTCCGCATCGTCCAGCATGTTCAGGGCCACGCGGTCTTTTACGCTTCCCGCCGGGTTAAAAAATTCAACCTTGGCCAGCAGGGTCGCCTGCAAGTCGTGATCCTGCTCGTAATGACACAGCTCCAGCAGGGGAGTGCGGCCGATCATTTCTGTAATGCTGTGATGAATGTTCATACTAACCCTTCCTTCGCTTTGTCATTTCCTGGAACCGTTTTTATTATACTACAAAAATACTAGGTTTTCAATACAGAATCCAAAATGATTTTCAAAAAATGTCCCTTCCCAGCCAGTGGGAAGGGACAAGCATCTTTATTTCAGCAGCTGATGGGCCTGAGCGCCAATATGCTCCAGCAACACCCTGGCCTTTTGCGGATCACGGTCGTTTACATTTACATACAGCTTAATCTTGGGCTCGGTGCCGCTGGGACGAATGCACACAAAGTGGCCGCCTTCCAGCTTAAAGTACAATACGTCGCTCTGGGGGTAGGCCAGCCGGGTTACCTGACCGGTTGCGGTATCCGTATCGGTTCCCCGCAGAATATCCAGCACCCGTTCCACCTTCACGCCGCCAATTTCCTTCGGCGGATTCTGGCGCACACGGGTCATGATTTCGCCCATCACCTTCAGGCCATCAATGCCGGGCAGGGTGGTGCTTTCCACCTTTTCCAGATAGTAGCCGTACCTGGCGAAAATATCGTCCATTACATCGCACAGAGTCTTGCCCTGGGTGCTGTAATAGGCGGCGGCCTCGGCAATCAGCAAAGAGGCGTTTACGCCGTCCTTATCCCGCACAAAGGTGCCGGACAGGAAGCCGTAGCTTTCCTCAAAGCCAAACAGGAAGGTATGGCTGCCGGTGTCCTCAAACTCCTGAATTTTTTCGCCAATGAACTTAAAGCCGGTCAGGGTTTCAAACAGTTCCACCCCAAAGTCGTTGCAAATGGCCCGGGCCAGCTCGGTGGACACAATGCTCTTGACCACCGCGCCGTTGGCGGGCAGTTTTCCCTGGGCTTTTTTGCCGCTGAGGATATAATACAGCATCAGGCAGCCGATCTGGTTGCCGGTCAGCATGCGGAAGCTGCCGTCCTTATCTCGCACAGCCACGCCCAGCCGGTCACAGTCCGGGTCCGTGCCAAAAATAGCGTCCGCGCCCACCTGATTGGCCAGCTGAATGGCCAGGGTAAAGGCGGCTGGATCCTCCGGGTTGGGCACGCGCACGGTGGAAAAGTTGGGGTCCGGCGCTTCCTGCTCCTTTACCACGCTTACGTTGGTCATGCCCATTTCCCGCAGGATGCGGCGCACCGGCACATTGCCGCTGCCGTGAATGGGGGTGTAGACAATTTTCAGGTGCGGGCCCGCCTCTTTGGCTACCTGAGGATAGATGGACAACGTTTTGACCAGAGCGATATAGTCGTCGTCCACCTCTTTGTTGCCAATGATGTGCAGCAGGCCCTTTGCCCTGGCTTCCGCCTCGTCCATGCGTTTGGCGGCGGTAAAGGACAGGGCGTTAATCTTTTCCGTTACAGCCGCCGCGGCCTCCGGGCCCAGCTGCGCGCCGTCCTCGCCATAAACCTTGTAGCCGTTGTACTGGGGCGGATTATGGCTGGCGGTAATGACCACGCCCGCCGCCGCGTGCAGATGCCGCACCCCAAAGCTGAGCAGCGCCACAGGGCGCAGCGCGTCAAACAAATAAGCGGTTACGCCGTTGGCGCACAGCACCAGCGCGGTTTCCAGCGCAAATTCGGGGCTCATCCGGCGGCTGTCGTAGCCAATGACCACGCCCCGTTTTTTTTCTTCCTCTGTCAAAAAATCCGCCAATCCCTGGGTAGCCCGGCGAACGGTGTACACGTTCATGCGGTTCATGCCGGCGCCCAGCACACCGCGCATACCGGCCGTGCCAAAGCTCAGGTTCTTATAAAAGCGGTCTTCCACTTCTTTTTCATCACCGGCGATGGCTTGCAGTTCGCTGATGGTCGCCTGGTCGTTGGCAAAATCACGCAGCCAGGCCTGATAATTGTCCCGATAGTTCATGGAAAGCACCTCCGTAAACTGGATAAGCAGGCTTATTATACCGTGTTTTCATCCGGGATGCAACCAGCGTGTTTTGAAATGCGGCCAGGGCATACTATGCCCCGGGAGGCGATGGAATGATTCAGTTGGAAAAGGTAACCAAGTCGTATCCCGGGGGCGAAGCGGTGATTAAAGCGATTAACCTGCACATCCGCCCGGGGGAATACGCGGCCCTGACCGGCCCCAGCGGCAGCGGCAAAAGCACGCTGATGAACATTTTGGGCTGTCTGGACACGCCCACGGCGGGCCGCTACCTGCTGGACGGAATGGATGTAAGCCGTTTGACGCCGGCCCAGTTGTGTCAGGTGCGGCGGGAAAAAATCGGGTTTGTGTTTCAGGGCTATCAACTGCTCAGCAAGCTGAGCGCAGCGGAGAACGTGGCCTATCCCCTGATGCTGCGGGGCATGGAGCCGGACCAGCGCCGCCTTCTGGCCCTGAAGGCGCTGCGACAGGTAGGCCTGTCCGGCCGTGAGGACGCGCGGCCCAGCCAGCTGTCCGGCGGGCAGCAGCAGCGGGTGGCGCTGGCCAGAGCCTTATGCTGCAAGCCCAAATTGCTGTTGTGCGACGAACCCACCGGGGCACTGGACCCGGCCAGCCGGGACGACATACTGGCGCTGCTGGACGGATGGAACCGCCGTGGCAACACCGTGGTGGTGATTACCCACGACCCCGTGGTGGCCGCCCAGGCCGCCACCCGCTATCACGCCCAGCCCGGCGGGCAGCTGATACGCATTCAATAAAAAAGCCGCGTACTCCAAAGAGCACGCGGCCAAAGGGGTCAGGCCTTGCCGTTGCAGCCCAGCACGTCCACAATCTTATGGCGAACCATGTTGCGGATGCCGTCGCGGGCGTCGGTCAGGTACTGACGGGGGTCAAAGTGATCGGGATGCTCCGCAAAGTGCTTGCGCACCTCGCCGGTGAAGGCCAGACGCAGGTCGCTGTCGATGTTGATCTTGCAGACGGCCATGCTGGCGGCCTTGCGCAGCATATCCTCGGGCACGCCCTGAGCGCCGGGCATGTTGCCGCCGTACTTGTTGATCATGTCCACATACTCCGGAATGACGGAGCTGGCGCCATGCAGCACGATGGGGAAGCCGGGCAGACGCTTGCTGACTTCTTCCAGAATATCAAAGCGCAGGTGGGGAGTGCCCTTGAACTTGTACGCGCCGTGGCTGGTGCCGATGGCGATGGCCAGGCTGTCGCAGCCGGTGCGGGTGGCAAATTCTTCCACTTCCTCAGGACGGGTGTAGCTGGAATCCTCGGCGGACACCTTGACATCGTCCTCAACGCCCGCCAGGCGGCCCAGTTCAGCCTCTACGGTCACGTTGCGGTCGTGAGCGTATTCCACAACCTTGCGGGTAACGGCGATGTTTTCCTCAAAGGACAGATGGCTGCCGTCGATCATAACGCTGGTGAAGCCGCCGTCAATGCAGCTTTTGCAGGTTTCAAAATCGGGGCCGTGATCCAGATGAACCACGATGGGCAGGTCGGTATCCTCGATGGCCGCCTCAATCATCTTCATCAGGTACACATGCTTGGCATACTTGCGGGCGCCGGCGCTGACCTGCAAAATCAGGGGAGCGTTTTCCAGCTTGGCCGCCTCGGTGATGCCCTGGATAATTTCCATGTTGTTGACGTTGAAAGCGCCGATGGCGTAGCCACCTTCATAGGCCTTTTTGAACATTTCACGACTGTTAACCATTGGCATAGGAAAGTTCCTCCTTATTACTAGGGATAGCATGATTATACCAAATTTACCGCCAAATGAACAGGGTCCCGGGAAAAAAAGTCGCCGCGCACAAAAATCAGGGAAATTCTGGCAGGAGAATGCTGGAAGCGGAGAGAAATCCATCATATAGAAAGCAGTACTTCTCACAACGAAAGAACGTCATTAAGCAGGGAGTACTTATATGAAAAAGTGGTACGCAAAATCAAAGCGCCCCGGGCAAAAGCAGGTTGAGGTAAAGGAACATTTACAGGACGTCTGCGCGTTAAGCACAGCCTTTGGCCGTGCGCTGGGCATGGAAGCCGAAGCCGGAACGGCAGGTCAGCTGCACGATGTTGGCAAGTATTCCGAAAAATTTCAAAATGTGCTGAAGGGGACGGCGTCACGGGTGGATCATGCCATGGTGGGCGCGGCGTTTTTGTGGAAATATCTGATGGATACCGGCGGCTATACCGCCGAGCAGCTGGGCCGCAGCTGCTACGCGCCCATTCTGGAAGCCATTAACGCGCACCATGGCGAATTGCGCAGCTACGACGAACTGCGCTGCCAGCTGGCGGCCTGCATGGAAGAACAGAACTGGCTGGAAGGCAACGACGGCAAGGAGGTTGCCCTGACGGGCGAAGAAAATTACCGGCGTTTGGGCGATGTTTTTCGGGAGGACTTTCCGGAGTGGAAAAGGATTCCCGCCAAACGGATGAGGCTGACGCAAGAAGCGCGTATGCTGTGGACGCGCATCCTGCTGTCCTGCCTGGTTGACGCGGATTACACGGCTTCCGCGGCGGAAGACGGCGCCCCCGCGCCCGAAGCGCCGCCCTGTCAGGCGGAGCGGTGGCTGCAGCGGCTGACGGCTTATCGCGACCAGCTTACGAAAAATTCCACCGCCGACACCGGCCTGAACCGCCTGCGCAACGAATTGTTTGATACCTGCGGCCGGGCCGGGGATCAAAAGCCCGGGCTGTACACCCTGACGGCTCCGACGGGAACGGGCAAAACGCTGGCGCTGCTGCATTTTGCCCTGCGGCAGTGCGTTGCCAACGGCCAGCAGAGGATCATCATCGTTCTTCCGTTCATCACGCTGACGGAGCAAAACGCCGATGAGTATCGCAAAATTCTGGGGGACGATGTGCTGCTGGAGGATCACAGCCAGCGGCAACTGACGGAAGAACAGCGCTTCTTTGCCCAGCGGTGGGATATGCCGGTGATCGTGACCACTTCCGTGCGTTTCTTTGAGGCGCTGTTCGCCGACAAAGCGCCCAGCCTGCGCAAGCTGCATCAGCTGGCAAATTCCGTCATTGTTTTTGACGAAGCGCAGAGCCTGCCTGCGGAATTGCTTCCGGCGACGCTGCGCACGGTGCAGGCGCTATGCGATTTGCCGGCCCAAAACATCACCATGCTGTTTTCCACGGCGACCCAGCCGGATTTTCAGGCGATTCCCAACCTGGAATGGACGGCTGAGGAAATATGCCCTCATTCCGCGGCCATGTATCAGGCCCTGCGCCGTGTACAGGTGGAATGGCGAATTCTTCTGGAGGAACGCGCGCCGTTTTCCCAGATTACCCGGGAAATGGCTGTGGAAAAAAGCGTCTGTGCCATTGTGAACCTGAAAAAGCACGCCAAAAAGCTCTTTGTATCGCTTCAGCAGCTTTGCGAGCCTGATTCCGTCTTTTATATGACAACCGAGCTGTGCCCGGCTCACCGCCGGGTGGTCATAGACCAGATCAAGAAACGCCTTGCCGCCCATCTGCCCTGCCGGGTGGTGGCGACCCAGTGTATTGAGGCGGGCGTTGATCTGGATTTTGATTGCGTCTATCGGGCGCTGGCCCCTCTGGAAGCGGTCATACAGGCCGCCGGACGGTGCAACCGTAACGGGCGCATTCCTGGCGGGGGCCGGGTGGTGGTTTTTGTCCCGGATGAAGAAAACCTGTACCCTGATTTGTGGTACGAAAAAGCGGCCATGCAGGTCAGCGCGTTGCAGGCGGAAAAGCCGATTGACATTCAGGACCCCGCCGAAATCACTCGTTATTATCGGCGTTTGTTTCGCCAACTTCCGGGAAATCAGGAACTGGCAGCCGCAATTCGTGACCAGTCTTATGGGCGAGTGGAGCAAGCATATCACTTAATCAAAAACGACGGGATTCAGGTGCTGGTCCCCTATGCCGCCAAAAGCAAAGAGTTTGAGCAGCTGAAAGAGGAGGCGCTTACCCGCGGCGTGACGGCGCAGTGGATGCGAAACGCCGCCCCGCTTTGCGTTACGGTCTATCCCACAGACCAGACGATTCGCTTTGCGGAGCAGCTGTTCTTTGCGGGAAACTATGGTGAAACCAGCGGATCGGACTACTGGGTGCTTCGCCGTGCCGAGGATTACCACGAGGACACCGGTATTTGTCTGGAATCGGATTCTTTGTATTTTGCATGACAAATGCTTGAATGACAAAATTTTGAATTTGCTATTGACATCGCCCATCTTTATGTTTTGTATTGAAGTTGACCCGCAGCTTAAGGCCGAGTCACTTCATTCCTCCAAGTGACAGGCCTTAAGCTGATGAATTGAAATAACTTCAATATAATGTTGGCCCTCTCCGCCTTTGACAGCGCGGAGAGAAGAACATGGAGGTGATGAAAAAACGTGGAAATCTCAGTAACCGTTTGGGGAGATCTGGCCTGCTTTACCTCGCCAACCACGAAGGTGGAACGCCTGACCCAACCCTTCCCCACCCCATCCGCGGCACGGGGCATCCTCTCATCGATCTATATGAAACCCTCTGAATTTTATTGGCAGGTAACCAGAATCGAGGTACTGAAGCCCATTCGCTACATCAGCTTCAAGCGCAACGAAGTAAAATGCACCTTGAGCAGCCTGGAGCCAATCAGCGCGGATGACGAGCGCACCCAGCGGCAAACCGTCTTTCTGTATGACGTCAGGTACCGCATTACCGCGCGGATTGTGCCCCGGCCAGACTTTCAGGGAACGGTGGAGCAGCTGTACGCGCAGATGGAGCGAAGAATCAAAGCTGGAAAATGCTTCCATATGCCAGCTATGGGCCTAAGGGAGTGTGTCGCCTACTTTTCCGAAAGCGACCCTTCGGAAGAACCCATCAAGGAAGATCTTGACCTGGGCTTAACCGTGTACGACATTTTCGACCTGCACGACGCGGAGGTTCGCAAAAAAACACGGCCGCGACTGTCGCTGTATCACGCAGTGATGAAACAGGGCGTCATTGAGGTGCCGCCCTATGACAGCCCGGAGGTGCTGAAAGGGGATGCGCTATGCTGAAGCCGCTTTATGATTACGCGCTGCGTTATCAACTGACGCCCCCGCCCGGCATGGTCAAAAAAACCGTTAAGGCATGGGTCAGCCTTAGCGACAACGGCATATTCCTTGGGGGACGGATGGACGGGCAGGAGGAACATGATTGCCCGAACATTGGCAGCCTGGCCCAGGGAAAGGACAAATGCAACCTGCTCGTGGAAAAAAGCTCCATTGTCTTTAGTGCGGAGCCATCGCCCAAGCATCAGTTCTTTGTGGATACGCTGCGTCAGGCCGCGCGGGAGGTTCCGCCACTATCCGTCTGCCTGCGGGTTTTCGATGACGAGGCCTGCCTTGAACAGGTGCGGCAGGAAATGACCCGTCTGAAAATCAAGCCGGGCGACAGGGTTTCCTTTGAGATTGGCGGCGTTCCCATTATGGATATGCCCGCCGTGCGCATCTGGTGGCAGGGCTTCCGGCAACGCTTTATCCAGCATGACGGCGTGGAAAGCCTGTGCCTGATCACAGGCGAACCCACCATACCGGTCGCAACCATTCCTCCCATCAGGGGCTTATTGCAGGTGGGCGGCCATGGCCGGGGCGACGCGCTGTTTTGCTTTGACAAAGTCGCCTTTTGCTCCTATGGATTAAAGCAGTCGGCCAACGCGCCGGTATCCGCCGAAGCCATTGAAGCCGTGAAGGCGGCGCTGGACCATTTGATGTCCGACTACAAGCTGTCGCCTGTGCTGGCGGGGATGCGCTTTGTTCACTGGTTTGACTGCGATGTTCCCGCCGCTCAGGACCCGGTAAGGCAGGCGGTTGATGGAGACGCCGCCACGCGGCTGGAACGCGATCCTGAAGATGAAGACCTTGATGAACCGGACGATACGCCTTCCGACCCTGACGCGGGGCGGTCTCTGCCGGCCCAGCGCATTGAAAGCATTGAAACCGGCGAAGCGGCCGTGCCCATTCCCGCCAGCGCCCAGTATTATATTCTGCTTATGTCGGGCGTGAACGGGCGGGTCATGGTTCGCAGCTACGACCATGGCAATTATCACATGCTGGAACAAAACATTCAGCATTGGCGCAACGATCTGCAAATGGTCAATCTTTCCGGAACGGGGCGGGCCCCCATCCATTCGCTGAAAGCCATGCTGATTCGCCTGATGCCCATGCGCAAAAACGAGCGAAACGTTTTTGAGCGGCTGGACAAGGAACTGCCGGGCATTACGTCAGCCGTGCTGCAGGCCATTCTGGGGGACAGAATGCTGCCCGATTCGGTGGCGGTTCGCGCGCTGCGGTATATTCGCAGCCAGATGGTCAGCGCCAGCGAGGACGATCTGCACGCGCCGGTGCCTGACGCCATGTGCTGTCAGTGGCTCAAGGCGTGGCTGCTGCGCAAAAACAACAACAGAAGAAATGGAGTGATGGACGCCATGTACAATCCCAACAACCCCAATATCGCCTATCGCTGCGGCGCGTGGGTCGCCGTATACGCAAGCATGCAGCAATTTGCCATGCGCGATGTAAAGGCCGGCGTGGTGCAGCGGTACTACGCATCCGCCTGTCAGATGCCCGCTCTGGTTCTGGGACAGCTGTCCATGCGCTCGGTGCCCCATCAGGACAAGATTAAAGGCTGTTACAGGGAAATGTACCAGCAGGCCCTCGACCGGGTTACGGAAGGCATTGAGGAAATTCCCGCCATTTTAAACCTGGAGCAGCAAGCCTATTTTGCGCTGGGATACCGTCAGATGACGGCCGAACTGAACGCAAAGCTGCAACAGCTGAGGGAACTGCGCAAGGAGAACGCTTCGGCAATGAAGGATAACGATTCGATGATAGACGATGATGAGGAGGAGTAAGTCATGGCACTTCAAAACCGTTACGAATTTCTGTATTATGTGGCCTGCACCAACGCAAACCCCAACGGCGACCCCGACATGGGCAATATGCCCCGCATTGACCCGCAGACCATGCAGGGGTTCATCACGGACGTGGCCACCAAGCGTCGCATCCGCAACTATATTGAAATGGCCTACGAGGGCCAGCCGGGCATGGGCATTTTCGTGCAGAAATCCGTGAACCTGAACCGGCAGATCGCCCTGGCGCGGCGTGAGGCTGGCATTGAGGGGGCCAAGGACAAAAACGCCGTATATGCCGGACGCAAAAAGGCCTGCGAATTGTTCTATGACGTGCGGGCCTTTGGCGCGGTGATGTCCACCGGCCCCAACGCCGGTCAGGTACGCGGCCCTGTGCAGATGACCTTTGGCAAAAGCCTTGACCCGGTGCTGCCCCTGGATATTTCCATCACCCGAATGGCGGCGGTTCTCGGCGGCAACGACAAGCCGTTTGAAGAATACGAAAAGCTGGAGCGGGAGGCTCCCGAGGACAAGCTGCGTACCATGGGACGCAAGCAGGTGATTCCCTTTGGCCTGTATGAGGTGCGCGGCTTTATCAGCGCCAACCTGGCGGCGGAAACCGGTTTTGACGAGGCCGATCTGAAGGCGCTGTTTGAGGCGATTCTGAATATGTATGAGCACGACCGCTCCGCCAGCAAAGGGGAAATGGAGGTTGTGTCCCCGTTGATTGTATTCAGGCATGAAGGGACCGATACCGACGCCAATCAGCGGGCCCGTCAGGCAAAGCTGGGCTGCGCTCCCGCCCATAAGCTGTTTGAGCTGGTAAAGGTAACGAAAAAGACGGACTATCCCAGAAGTTATCATGACTATGAAGCAAGGGTCGCGCTGGATCAGGTTCCATCCGGCGTAAGGATGGGCTTTTTGAGCGACCCCTATGGCGAAATTGTCTGGGACGAGCTGCCGTCTGACGAAAGCTGGTTCACCCGTGGATGACGATCTGGAATATCTTCCTCTATCAGGGCTGTCGCAGGCGGATTACTGCCTGCGACGGGCCGCTTTGCTGCTGAACGAGCGCGTATGGCATGAAAACGAGGAAACGGCCATGGGCCGCGCGGAGCATGAGCGGGTGCATACCCAGCGCGTCGAGCGGCGGGGCGACCACATCAGGCTTTACGAGAATTCCGTGTTCTCCGACCAACTGCGAATCAGCGGAAAATGTGACTGTATTGAGGCTGTGCGCAGCCAGCAGGGCTGCGTCATACCGGCGGCGGACTTTCCTGTGCAGCTTCAGCCCGTTGAGTATAAGCACGGCATCCTTCGGGACGAATCGGAATACAAGATCCAGCTTTGCGCCCAGGCCATGTGTCTGGAGGAAATGTATCAAACCTCCATTTCCTGCGGCGCTGTGTTCTACATTTCCGCTCATCGCCGGTTGGAGGTGTGCTTTGATGAGGAACTGCGTCAGCAGGTGCGCGATACGGTTCAAAAGCTGTGGACGATTCGCCAAAACCTGCTGATTCCCCCAGCTGAGTACGGCCCCAAATGCCGGCGCTGCTCCATGGCGGACTATTGCATGCCAAAGGTCAAAACGTCCGCCAGGGCCTATTGCAAACAGCTGATGACGGAAGCGACGAAGGATGAGGACGATTGAAAAAGCTATTGGAAACGCTCTATGTAACGACTCCGGACAGCTATCTTTATTGCCGGAACGAGAATATCTGCGTCAAAATCGGCGGTGAAGAAAAAGCAAGTTTTCCCGCCATTGTTCTGGACGGGATTGTCTGTTTTGGAGAAATGACGGTTTCCACGCCACTGATTGGCTTTTGCGCCGCGCGTGACATCACCCTGACCTTTCTTTCTTCCAACGGGCGCTTTTACGGACGGGTCTGCGGTCCCGTCAGCGGCAATGTTCTGCTGCGAAAAAAGCAGTATCAAGCCCTGGAGGATGAGTCTTTCCGGCTGAGCGTTGTGCAAAGCTTTCTGCTGGGCAAACTGTGCAATGAAAAAAACGTTTTGATGCGCGCGGCACGCTCACAAAGCGCGCAGGAAGCGGCCGGGCTGCGTGAAGCCTGCAAAGTCTTGAGCGCCTACGCAGCTCAGCTGGAAACCTGCGCCAGCGTGGACAGTCTGCGCGGGGTGGAGGGAGCCGCGGCCAAATGCTACTTTTCCCACTTTGATGACATGATTTCGCCCAAATGCCCGTTTCAATTTCAAGAGCGAAGCAGACAGCCGCCCCGCAACGAAGTCAATGCCGTACTATCGTTCCTTTACACCCTGCAAACCCGGGACATCCAGTCGGCCTTGGAAACGGTAGGATTGGATCCCGCCGCGGGCTGGCTGCATACGCTCCGCCCCGGGCGGCCTTCGCTGGCGCTGGATTTATTGGAAGAATTTCGCGCGCCCCTTTGCGACCGGTTTGCGCTGGCGCTTTTCAACAAGCGTCAGCTGACGGACAAGGATTTTGAATACGATTCGCAGGCCGTCATGCTGAACGAGCGCGGGCGGAAAACCGTCTTATCAGCCTGGCATGACCGAAAGCAGGAGGAAATCACGCATCCCTACCTGGGCGAGAAGATTCAAATCGGCTTAATCGCCTACGTGCAGGCCATGCTGCTGGCGCGTGTATTACGCGGCTGTTGAGATATAATACATAGGTAACACAAAAGGAAAGAAAAAAGAGAACTCAAGT
>ERZ1026860.479-NODE-479-length-26311-cov-13.536868_pt1 | contig 26311 bp, 18 predicted proteins | sample MGYA00380160_ERZ1026860 | MGnify/ENA primary metagenome ERZ1026860 (study PRJEB33269, sample SAMEA4719796) | human gut metagenome | biome: human-associated habitat; feature: organic feature; material: feces | place: Cameroon | collected 2013-10 ... | reverse complement strand
GCCTGTCCATCAGTGAGAAGATGAGAAAGCAGATCAGAGGTCTGACACAGGCTTCTTCTAACGCTCAGGACGGTATTTCTACTGTACAGACCGCCGAAGGTGCTCTTAATGAAGTTCAGGATATGTTACAGAGAATGAATGAGCTGGCAGTAAAAGCAGCTAATGGTACGAACTCTGAAGACGACAGAAGCTACATTCAGAATGAAATCGACCAGCTGACTACGGAGATTGATCGTGTATCTGAAACCACCAAGTTCAACGAGACTTATCTGCTGAAGGGTGATAAGAGCTTGGATAAAGAATATACCTATAGCTATGGAAATTATGCAACAAAACAGGATGGAGCCGCTACAATGAGCAAGAGCGGAGCTTCCGAGTTAACAGCTACGTATACAAGCTCTAATAAAGCCGGAACTCATAGCCAGAAAGTGCAAGATGAAGAAAATGAACTGTTAATGGCATTACGTGATCAGGGTATTAAAATTGGTGTAAAATCTGTATGGGATAAAGGAGCCGGAGCAGCAAAAAAAGAGTATTCTTTTGAACTTACAGGATCTGCAGCAGATAAGTTTGTTGTTACAGAGAAGAAAGGTACTGCTGGCACATTCGTAGTATCAGATAAGGAAGGAAATGCATTAGGCGAATTTGCAGTTGATGCAGCTAAAAACTTTACTGATGCAACAGCTGATGCAGAAGGTAGTGATGTTTCCGGTACGGTAATTGCTACTTCTATAACAGCATCTCAGTCTACAAAAGCGGAGGCTAAATATTATGACAAAGATGGCAACGCAATCTCTGCTAATTCTTTGGATAAATATTATAGCGCAAAAACAGAAAACAATGCAACCACAGCATCTGTTAGAGCCGATGCACCGAATGTATATGACGCAGTAGGCAATAAAACAACCTTAGTAGATACTAATGTGAGTGCGTTACAAGATAAGACGGCAGCATTGTCTCTGACTTTACATGTTGGTGCTGATGCTACATCCAATAACCAGATCACTCTGAGCATTGATGCTATGTCTGCTAAGGGTCTTGGTGTAAATGGTCTGAAGGTTGACGGAACTGATGATACCAATGCACTTTCCGCTATTGATACCATCAAGGAAGCTATCCAGAAGGTATCCACCCAGCGTTCCGCACTTGGTGCTGTCCAGAACCGTCTGGAGCACACTATCAACAACCTCGACAACGTAGTAGAGAATACCACCAGCGCAGAGAGCCAGATCCGTGATACCGATATGGCTACTGAGATGGTTAAGTACTCTAACAACAACATTCTGTCTCAGGCAGGTCAGGCTATGCTGGCTCAGGCTAATCAGTCTAACCAGGGCGTACTTTCCTTATTACAGTAATTTCTGTAAGAGTAAAATTGCAAAGATGAATTGTGAAGAAGAGGTCGGGTTTTCCGGCCTTTTCTTTTTTGAGTACCGGTGTGATTTTCTTTATGGCATTTTCATTATTTGGCTGGTATCAAAGAGTGGATAACAAATTACGAAAGGATAGAACTGCTTTAAAAATTAAAAGGATTGTCACATTGGCAAATATTTGCCGGCGACAATCCCTAAGCGGAGACGGAGGGATTCGAACCCTCGTGCCCCGGAGGGCTAACGCATTTCGAGTGCGCCCCGTTATGACCGCTTCGATACGTCTCCAACTTTTTTTATTATACTGAGTTACAGAAATGAAGTCAATGAAATAAATTCACTTCACAGCCATCAGAATTTTCAGAGTGACCGCAGCTTTTCCCAGATATAGACGATCCACGCAAACATATTACCACCTCCTGTTTATTTCTATTATATGCACATTCCGACAGCATAACCGACAAGAAAGTTTAAAGCTATTTTGTTGTTATTCTGGCTGAAATTTTATATGATAGAAATAGAAGAAGGGAGGTATTTTTATGCTTAAGGGTAAAGTTGCAGTTGTAACAGGGGGAACCAGAGGGATTGGTTATGCGGTTGTGAAGAAGTACCTGGAAAACGGGGCACAGGTGATCCTTTTCGGATCGAGAAAGGAAACCGTGGAAAAAGCACTGCAGAAGCTGAAGGAAAAAAACCCGGACTGGCCGGTAGAAGGTGCATGGCCAGATCTGAAGGATCCGGAAGCAGTAAGGGCAGAGATAGAAAGGATTCATCAGAAATACAGAAGAATTGATGTTCTGGTAAACAATGCCGGTATTTCTGACAGAGTACCTACCATAGATTGTGACCCGGCTCACTTTGATGAGGTGATCAGCCTGAATGTCAATGCGATCTTCCATGCGGTACAGCCTGTGGTAAAGATCATGAAGGAGCAGGGAGGCGGCTGTATTCTGAATACCAGTTCTATGGTCAGTAAGTTTGGTCAGCCGTCAGGAGTTGCTTATCCGACCAGCAAATTCGCAGTGAACGGGCTTACCATTTCTCTGGCAAGGGAGCTTGGCCCTTACCAGATCAGGGTAAATGCGGTGGCACCGGGGGTGACAAGAACGGATATGGTCGCCAGCCTTCCGGAGGAAATAATAAAGCCGCTGATTGACCGGATTCCCTTAAGAAGGGTTGGCGAGCCGGAGGACGTAGCCAATGCCTTTCTGTTCCTTGCCAGTGATCTGGCAGCCTATGTGACAGGTGAGATCCTGTCCGTGGATGGTGCAGCAATGAGCTGATCTGTGACAGAAGCAGCCGCTTGATCAGCACATATCTCCATGCAGGAGAAAGCCTCCAAGTGTCGGAACCCGCCCGCCATTATGGGTAATATAAATGGCATGGATGCCATCCGGTATCCTGCAGGGAGCAGAGAAGGTTTCCCATGCGTTACATTCTGTGACCGGAACGGAGGCGAGCACTTCCCCGTCCGGGGAGATGCGTACTTCAAAGCAGCCATCCATGTAGCCTCTGGCACGGATATCGATCCGGGTGACGTTCCTGCAGTCAAAATATTTGAAGCCGGCGGTTGCACCGTCTGTCATATTGCAGACATAGCCGGGCAGTTCATCGGAATCATTGCCGTCCTGTGAGATCATGGGGCGGCATTCTTCTTTGTCCTGCAGTTCCTTCCTGACATTGAACAGGTTGCAGGCGATATAAGCATCATAATAAATCCCACAGGAAAGGGGACCGCCGTTTAATCCGCAGGAGGTAACGCAGACCTGGGGGATCAGTCCGTTTTCATCGAAATGGATCTCTTCGGCACAGGCCTGACGGCTGAACTGGGTACCGTTTGTGGAACGGTGGTAAAACATATACCATTTGTCACCAATCGCGGTAAAGCTGCCATGATTATTGCAGTGCATGGCAATCTTCCGGTCAGCAGGCTTGTAGCTGTCAATTCCCACATCACAGTTATCGACAATTACACCCTGGCAGGTAAAGGGACCAAGGGGGCTGATGCCTGTAGCATAGCACAGCTCATGGTTATAAACAGAGGAGTAAATAAGGTAATACAGATCCTCACGTTTTCGCAGGGAAGGGGCTTCAAAGAAAGCGTGAGCTTCAAAGGAGGTTCCTTTTGCCCGGCAAAGACCAGGAGCAATGGCCTCCGGCTCCCTGATGATTGTAAGCATGTCCTCTGCAAGGACAGTAACGGTACATCCTTTTCTGACAGTATCATCAGGCATACAGAAGCCGGTATATAAATAAGTCATATTTCCTTCCCGGAAAACGCCAGGATCAAACTGGGGATCGTCTCCGTCCCTTTCACCAAGGAGAGCGCCGTCACTGTAGTGTACAAAACCATAGAACTCATAGTGACCGGCAGGGGTATCGCAGACTGCCACGGAAACAACGGGGGAGGCATTGGGAATATAGTAAAGGTAATACCGTCCGTCAGACCCCTTTGCCACATCAGGTGCAAACAGCGTCATTCTGCCATCGCGGTTACGGGGATCCTGCTCCCTGCGGTAGATGATGCCTTCACACCGCCAGTCCGAAAGGTCGCTGACAGGTGCTGACCAGCAGGTGTAGTCACCCATGCAGTAGACATAGCCGCGGAAATAGTCATGTGAGCCATAGAGGTAAACTCTGCCGTCGAATACGTGAGGTTCGCCGTCAGGAATGTATTCCCAGGGGGGAAGAAAAGGGTTCAGCGCCTGTTTTTTCATAAGAACCTCCTTTGAACCGGAAGCTGGAAGGGAAGGGCAGTCAGTCCGGCAGCATTCTGAAGATGGATCTCTGCATAGTCACGGTATCCAAGTGAAACACTGCATGGACCATCCGTGAGAGAAAGGGTGTCAGGAGGCGTGAGGATAACCTCTGTCCCTCTGATTTTTACTGCGGCAGGCGGAACGCTCTGCGGATCCTTACCCACTGTATGCAGGAGAAAATCGGAACTGCCCTTTCCGGGATTCAGTCCCTCTGCATGGGCAAAGGAAACCAGAATAGTGCCTTCCTCAGTAAGAGAGGCGGAAACAGCTTTTGGGGAATCGCACAGGATGGGTTCGCCATAAACATGTCCCCTTGCAAGCAGGGCAAGTCTTCTTCCTACCTCCATTTTTTGTTTTGGATGAATGTCATAATAGGAGCCAAGATCCATGATGCCGGTAAGAAATACATCGGGAAGAGTGCTCGCTGTCAGCTCCTGCTTATCACGTACTATAGCGTAGCCCTTGCTGTCGCAGGAGAGCCATTCACCAAAGGGAGCAAGCTGGACCAGCAGGAAGGGGAAGTTATCCTGCCATTTGCTGCGCCATGCCCGGATCAGTCCGGAAAGCAGCTTATCATACATGGGAGCCAGCTCCCCGGCATCTGATTCACCCTGGTACCAGAGAACGCCCTTGATGGAAAAGGGGATCAGGGAAGACAGCATCTGTTCATACAGTCCGCAGGGCCGGTTAAAGTTATAGGGTCCCATGGGAATGACAGGATCTGTTTCATGCTCCTTCATATAGGTGAGCTGCTCAGCCCGGCTCATTCCATACAGAAGAGGTTCAAAGGCAATGGAATGCTGGAGGGAATCTTCAAATGTCCATCCTGCAAGGGAAACCTCTCTTATGGCATCACTGCAGGTATCTCTGACAGCGTCCTCATAGGCTTTCAGGTAGGTGTCAAGGGGCGGCTTTTGCAGAACCTCCTCCGGAACCCAGGCACTTGCGCTGGAACCGCCCCAGCTGCAGCCAATGATACCGATGGGGATATCTGCAGCCTCCTGGATCTCCCTGGCGAAGCTGTAGGCAGGAGCAGAAAAGGTATTGACGGCACTGTCATCATCACGGAACCAGTAGCCATAGCCGCTTCTGTTATGGCTGTTGTGTCCGCAGAAGGCCTGCTGGGGCATGTTGAACATATGGATTTCAGGATTGCGGGGAAGCCTGCTGACCGCCTCAAAATCCTTGTCATATTTCAGAAAAAATTCCATATTGGACTGACCGGCAGCAATCCAGATATCACCAAAGGAAATATCCGTCAGAAGAATGGGCGGTTCTCCTGTGTTTTCAGCATAGATTTGGAGAGAAAGGCTCTCACTGGCAGGAAGAGGCGGCAGTGTGAGCAGAAAGTGTCCGCTGGCATCTGCGTTAGCCTTCCCGGAGAGAATGGGATGAAGGCGTCCGGAAGCGGAGCTGTCAGCGCTGTAAAAATCAGCAGCAATAGCAGCAAGGGGAGCAGCATCACCATAAATATGGATCTCCTTGTCCCGTTGGAAGATCATGCCGCTCTTAAAAAAAGTGGGAAGTGTAATGGAATGTCTGTTCATGTATGGAACCTCCTTAGCAATATTGGTACATATTCCGGAATTCTGTAGGGGTACAGCCCTTTACGATCTTGAACATGCGGATGAAGGAAGAAAGTGATTCAAAGCCACAGCTCAGGGCAACGTTAGTAATGGAAATATTGGGCTCGGTGAGCATTTCGGCAGCTTTTTCAATGCGCTTCTGGTTTACATATTTATAGAAGGATACGTTTGTAAACTGCTTAAACAGTCTGGAAAAGTAAAATTTACTGAAGCCGCTCATGGAGGCCACTGCTTCCAGATTCAGTTCATCAGAACAGTGGGCAGAAATATAATTGCAGATTTCGATGAATTTTTCAATATATTCCTCCTGCTTGCGGGGTGCGTCCGGGGAAGTGGTCTCCATGCCAGCAGCAGCCCTGCTTCTTCCGATCAGGGTTATGATCTCCAGAGTCTTGCTGTAAATGCTGACCTCGGAAAAGGAGGTGGAGCTGCTAAGATATTCATCCTTGATCTCCAGAAGGAGAGATTTCACCTTGTCATAAATCGAAGGGAAATCCTCCGGTGTGATGACGATCAGCGGAGATATGATGGTCACCAGGGTTTCGATTTCTTTCATAAAGCGTAAAGGATTAATGTCAGCCTGAAAGATAATACGCCGTCCCTTTTCCGGAGCATACAGTGTGTGGATGCAGCCTGGGCAGATCAGGATGATATCGCCCTCCCGCAGGGTGATGATCTGATTATAACACTCTACGGTATAGATGTTTTCTGTTGGCATGATGATTTCCGGGGTCGTGTGCCAGTGCGCCGGATAGTCTTCGTATTCATCATTATCATAAAGCTTGATAGAGGTGCTCTGCTTATAATTAATGGTTTCAAAAATACCGTTTAAAGATTCTATCATAATAAATGGCTCCTTTCCTGCTTCTATAGTAGCTCATTTTCGCTCTTTTTAGAACATAATAATTGCTATTGAGTTATGAAAAATTGCGCATATAAAAAACATAACTTATGCAGATTGCATAGTTTTGATATATAAAATTGCAATATAATGCACAAATACACAATAGAAAGACTTGTTATCATGACAAGAATTAGTAATTTCTAAACAACAATTTGAATGATACTGACAATTAGCTGTGCTATGGTTTATACATGAACAATCACAGATGATCGTGACAGATCACATTTTTTGAAGGAGGGTTACACATGAAAAAGAAATTACTGGCAGCAGTGTTATCTGCAGCAATGGCAGCATCCCTGCTTGCAGGATGTGGGGGAAGCACATCAGGCAGCACAGCATCAGGAACAGCATCATCCGACAGCGGATCTGCTTCTGAAGCGTCAGGAACAGAGACGGCAGACAGCGGAGAGGTACAGGAGATTACCTGGATGTTCTGGGATGACCTGACTGCTACAGAAGACCTGATCTCCAAGGGATATGCGGATGTTATTGAAAGATTTAACAAGGATTATGAAGGCAAATATCATGTAACACCGATCACAACCAATCTGGAGGAGTATTATACCAAACTGAATGCACTGGTAGCTTCCGGAGATACACCGGATGTATTTATCGTAAGTCCCGGACCGAATCTTACAGATTATGTGGAGCCCGGTGTGGCAGCTCCGCTTGACAGTTATCTGGCAGACGGCTGGAAGGATACCTTTACCTCGGATGCTGTATTCTCACAGATGACCTATGACGGACAGATCTATGCAGTACCGCTGAACATCGCAGCAGCCTGTGCTTTCTATAATACAGAGATGTTTGAAGCAGCAGGTGCAGAGGTTCCAAAGACCTGGGATGAAATGATCGCAGCCTGTGATAAGCTGCAGGCAGCAGGCTATACACCGATTACTATTTCTGCAGGAACCGCATGGTGCCTTTCCATGGTAGCTGGTTATCTGTGTGAGATGGAGGGTGTGGATCTGGCAGCCCTGGCAGACGGTTCTGCAAGCTGGACGGATGGCAAGCTTGCAAGCGCAGCAGAGAAGCTGGTTCAGCTTTCCCAGTATTTCCAGAAGACAGCAGCAGGTGATACTAATGATGTGGCAACCGCAAACTTCTACAATGGAGAAGCAGCGATCCTGATCCAGGGTTCCTGGGCAATCGCACAGATTAACGGTTCCAATCCTGATTTTGAATCCAAGTGTGGTGTATTCCAGTTCCCTGGTGTTGAGAGAGTCATCGCCAAGTCAGACTCTCTGGCTATGAGTTCTTCTACCAAGAATCCGGAAGCATGTATTGCACTGATGAAATATTTTACAGATGATACTGCACAGAAATATACCGCAGAGGTTGGTGGTAAGATCCCTGTTACTAATGTAGAATATGATGCTTCTGTTGCACCTGCACAGCTCAGTTATGTTATGGATGTATTCAGCAATGCAACCGGAACCTTCGGATTCTACAATGAGTCAATGCCCAGTACAGAAGCAGGTGCTTTCTTTGATGACAGCATGGTATCTGTATTCCTTGGTGATATGACACCGGAAGAGGCAGCAACTGGAATGGAAGATTTTTATGCAAGTAACTGCCGCTAAACTGCGGCAGTAACCCTAACGGCTGGAGGAACGCTCATGGACAAAATGTTACGAGATAAAAAGGCAATTATTATTTTTATAACGCCGGCATTTCTGTTATTTACCTTTATTCTGTTTATACCGATCTGCCAGTCAGTTTACTACTCCTTCTGTGAGTACAAGGGACTGACAGCACCGCAGTTTATCGGTCTTACAAACTACAGGAATATGCTGAAGGATAAAAGCCTTGGATTTGCACTGAAAAACTCTCTGTTCTTTTTGATTTTCTCCTGCGTTTCCCAGCTGATCATGGGTCTTTTCCTGGCAGCGCTGCTGACCAATATCAATAAGGGTCGGAATCTTTTCAAAAATATCATCTATCTGCCCTGTGTCCTGTCTTCAACAGCACTTGGACTTCTATGGATGTTTATTTTCAGCCCAAAGCTTGGCATTAATCAGCTTCTTGCGCAGTTTGGAATCGAAGGACCCTTATGGCTGATGGATACCAGTGGATTTATTATCCTGCCGATGTGGATCATCGCATTTGTGGCATTGTGGCAGTATGTAGGTCAGTCCATGATGCTCTATATGGCACAGATATCCGGAATCAGCAAATCACTTTATGAAGCTTCTTATATTGACGGATGCAACAGGTTCAAGAGTTTTATTCACATTACACTACCGTTGATCCGGCCCATGGTGGCGACTGCCATGTCTTTAAATGCGATCGGTTCCCTGAAATTCTTTGATCTGATCTATAACATGACAGAAGGCGGACCCAATCACAGAACGGAGGTTCTGGCGACACACCTGTATACACAGGGCTTTAAGTACAATAAATATGGATATGCCAGTGCGATCGGTGTTATTCTGATTGCCCTGTGTCTTTTGGTAACCGGACTGATCAACAGATTTGTGAAAACCGAAAATTATGAGATGTAAGGAGAGACGCCATGAAAAGTAATCGAGTAGGATCAGGGATCATCAAAGCGGTCATTTATCTTTTTTTAATCCTGGTTTCCATTATTTATATTGTGCCGCTTGTCTGGGTATTTATGGTGTCCTTCAAGACAAATGCAGAGATTTTTACATCTCCCTTTGCTCTGCCGGAAAGCTTTTACCTGGATAATTTTACCTTCGCATGGACAGCTGGAAAACTGGGGATAGCGACACTGAATTCATTTGTTGTGTGTGCTGTTACATTGATCATCAGTATGGTGATAGGCTCCATGGCAGCCTTTGCAATCGGAAGACTCCGCTGGAAGCTGGCAAAGCCCTGTATGACTTATTTCCTGATCGGCATGATGATACCGGTACACTGCGTTATGATCCCGTTGTTTACCAGATTTGCAAGAATGGGGTTGTCAAACAGTCTGGTTGGCCTGATGATTCCCTATATCACTTTTTCATTGCCGGTAACGATCTTTATCATGACAGGCTTCTTTGAGAGTATGCCAAATGAACTGATCGAATCTGCATGTATTGACGGGGCATCCATTTATAAGACTTTTTTCCGTATTGCACTGCCTCTGTCAAGAACGGGACTGTTTGTAACCGGTCTGATGACCTTTGTCGCGAACTGGAATGAGCTGCTTCTTGCCATGGTATTTATCTCTGATGATACCAGGAAGACGCTTCCAGTGTCCCTGTCAAAGTTTGTAGGCCCCTACAATACCAATTATTCACAGATGTTTGCAGCCATTATTATAGCGATTATTCCGACCGTTGTTGTTTATTGTATCTTTAGTAACCAGATTGTAGATGGACTGACAGCCGGAGCGGTGAAAGGATAACAGATGAGTAAAGAGAGAGAACCCCTTATAACCCATATTTACACCGCAGATCCGTCTGCCCATGTATTTGATGATAAGCTTTATATTTACCCATCCCACGATATTCCCCATGACGGGGAGGATAATGACAACGGGGATGAATACCAGATGCAGGACTACCATGTATTCAGCATGGACAGTGTGGATGCACCCTGCATCGACCACGGAGAGGTACTGAGCAAGGATGATGTTCCCTGGGTCAGGGATCAGATGTGGGCACCGGATGTGGTGCATAAGAATGGAAAATATTATCTGGTATTTCCGGCAAGAGATAAGGAGGGAAATTTCCGCCTTGGCATTGCCACAGCAGAGAAACCGGATGGACCGTTCAGACCGGAAGCACATTGTATTGAGGGTAGCTTCAGCATTGATCCGGCAGCCTTTATGGATGATGACGGAAAGGTATATGTGTATTTTGGCGGTCTGTGGGGAGGCCAGCTTGAGAAGTACCAGAACGGCAGCTTTGACCCTTCCGGAAGGGAACCGGAAAAGGATAAGCCGGCACTGCTTCCCATGTGCGCTGTGATGAGTGAAGATATGCTTTCCTTTGCAGAGGCTCCCAGGGGAGTACAGATCCTGGATGAAAAGGGAGAACCAATCCTTGCCGGGGATGAGGAGAAACGTTACTTTGAAGATCCCTGGATGCATAAATACAAAGGAACCTACTATCTGTCCTATTCCACAGGAACCACACACAGAGTTGTATATGCCACAGGGGATAATCCGTTTGGACCTTTTACCTACAGGGGACATATTTTAGAGCCGGTGATCGGTTGGACAACGCACCATTCGATTGTGGAGTTCCGTGGAAAATGGTATCTTTTTTATCACGACTGCGAGCTTTCCGGTGGGATCAATCACAGACGCTGCGTGAAATATACAGAGCTTCATTATAATGAAGACGGGACCATACAGACTATTTTCCCTTACGATCACAAAAAAGCATAAAAAGGGGATGCTGCCTCGGAATTGCCTGCAAGGAAAGATTGCAAAGGAGAATATTTTATTTTATACTGATTACTGATAAACAGCAATCAAAGGAGGCAACAGATACATATGGTTCAGGTATTGGGCAGTGGTGCTTATCTTGTAAATGGAGTGGAGATCATTCCGGATGATGGGCAGGCAGGCGTAGCGCTGAAAGCAAAGACCGGCAGAGAGATTTCAAAAGAAAGTGCCAGAAAGGGTACGATCGCTTATGGGATTCTGGAGGAGCATAATACTTCCGGAAATATGGACAAGCTTAAGATTAAATTTGACAAGCTGACATCCCATGATATTACGTTTGTGGGAATTATCCAGACAGCGAGGGCTTCAGGCCTTACGAAATTCCCGATTCCCTATGTACTTACCAACTGTCACAATTCTCTTTGTGCAGTAGGCGGTACGATCAATGAAGATGACCATATGTTTGGACTGACCTGTGCCAAAAGGTACGGCGGTGTCTATGTACCTCCTCATCAGGCAGTTATCCATCAGTTCGCAAGAGAAATGCTGGCTGGCGGTGGCAAGATGATCCTGGGAAGTGATTCCCACACAAGATATGGTGCTCTTGGAACCATGGCCATGGGAGAGGGCGGACCGGAGCTGGTAAAGCAGCTTTTGTCACAGACCTATGACATTAACATGCCGGGTATCGTTGGTGTGTATCTGACCGGAGAGCCGAAGAAGGGTGTAGGTCCGCAGGATGTGGCACTTGCTATCATTGGTGAAGTATTTGCCAGTGGTTATGTAAAGAATAAGGTCATGGAATTTGTAGGTCCCGGTGTGGCTTCCTTAAGTGCAGATTTCAGGATCGGCATTGATGTCATGACGACAGAAACGACATGCCTGTCATCTATCTGGAAGACGGATGAGACCATTAAGGAGTTCTACGAGATCCATGGCAGAAGTGAAGAATATAAGGAATTAAATCCTGCAGATGTGGCATATTATGATGGTATGATCACGATCGATCTGGGAACCATTGAGCCCATGATCGCCATGCCGTTCCATCCGAGCAATACCTATACGATTGCAGAACTGAATGCCAATCTGATGGATATTTTAAATGATGTAGAGAAAAAGGCAGCCGTTTCTTTAGACGGTGCTGTACCGTATACCCTGAAGGATAAGGTAAGAAACGGCAGGTTCATGGTAGATCAGGGAATCATTGCAGGCTGTGCCGGCGGTGGATTTGAGAATATCTGTGCAGCGGCGGATATTATGAAGGGCAGCTACATCGGATCTGATGAATTTACTTTAAGCGTATACCCGGCTTCCATGCCAGTCTATATGGAGCTGATCAAAAATGGCTGTGCAGCGACATTGCTTGAGACAGGAGCTGTTTTGAAGACGGCATTCTGCGGTCCCTGCTTTGGCGCAGGAGATACACCGGCAAACAATGCGTTCAGTATTCGTCATTCCACAAGAAACTTCCCGAACAGAGAAGGCTCCAAGCTGCAGAGTGGACAGATCGCTTCCGTAGCACTGATGGATGCACGTTCCATTGCCGCAACAGCGGCAAATAAAGGTGTTCTGACACCGGCGACAGAGTTTGACGGCACGATCGGTAAATACAAATATCATTTTGATGCCAATATTTATAAGAACAGAGTCTTCGACTCCCAAGGCGTGGCAGATCCTTCAGTGGAGATCCATTTCGGACCCAATATCAAGGACTGGCCTGCTATGGAGGCACTCCCGGAGAATCTGGTGCTTCAGGTTGTTTCCGAGATCCATGACCCGGTAACCACCACAGATGAGCTGATTCCTTCCGGAGAAACCTCATCCTATCGTTCCAATCCTCTTGGACTTGCAGAGTTTACCCTTTCCAGAAAGGATCCTGCTTATGTGGGACTTGCCAAGGAGATCCAGAAGGCAGAGAAGGAAAGAGTACAGGGAGGACATCCCTGTCAGGCATTCCCGTATCTGAAAGAAGTCATGGGAACGATCAAAGAGCAGTTTGCAGAAGTAAATCATACCAACACCGGATTTGGTTCTACCATCTTTGCAGTAAAGCCGGGTGATGGTTCTGCCAGAGAGCAGGCGGCCTCCTGTCAGAAGGTGCTTGGCGGCTGGGCAAATATCGCCAATGAATATGCGACAAAGAGATATCGTTCCAACCTGATCAACTGGGGTATGCTTCCTTTCCTGATCCCGGAAGGAGAGCTGCCATTTACCAATAAGGATTTCCTGTTCTTCCCCGGTATCCGCAGTGCTGTAGAGGAGAAGGCAGAGGAGATCACAGGCTATACGGTAAAGGGCGGCAGTATGAAAGCATTTACTGTGAGGCTCGGAGATCTTACAGATGAAGAACGGCAGATCATTCTGGATGGCTGCCTGATCAATTATAACCGCGTTAAATGAGTCAGTATAAAGGACAGTATTTTGAAAACGATTCAGAATACTGTCTTTTTTAGTATCTCTCCATGAATAAACAGGAAGTATCGGGTAAAACTATCCATAGAACAATGAATTTCATCAACCGGATGGAAAAGGAATGGAGAGATAGAAAATGAAAAGGAAAATAAGAAGAAAAGGTCTGCTGAAGGAACGGATCGCCATGGCAGTCTGTGCTGTTACGGTGCTTGGTGTATTAACAGCCACAGGATTGTGGATGAAGGACAGTACTTCCACGCAGGACCGTGGATATGTTGTGGATTTAAGTGAAATGGAAAACGGGGCGGCAAATGACACCGGGGATGAGATCAGGGCAATCCAGCATGTGCAGGAGCAGGAGGTGACGGGAGACGACCTTGATTATGATCCATATTTTCAGGAAACAGGGTCACAGAACGTGGAAAATCCGGATGGGTCTGTAAGTGAGAGTATGTCAGCATCACCGGCAGAGGATGTGGCAGCAGGAGAAAAGCTGCCTGAAGATGCGGCAGAAAAGGAAGAAACAGGCAGGAAAGCTCAGGAAACAGATGCACCAGCAATCTCCACGGCCATGCAGCCGACTCTTTCCTTTGGAGATACGGATACTCTTGTCTGGCCGGTCGTAGGAAACGTGCTGATCAATTACAGTATGGACAAGACCGTGTATTTCCCGACACTGGATCAGTACAAATATAACCCGGCTATTGTAATCGCTGCAAATGAGGGAGATATGATCACGGCAGCGGCAGCGGGTAAAGTGACAAGTGTATTTGAGGATCCGCAGATCGGTCAGGCGGTTACTATGGATCTTGGTAATGGATATGAGATTACCTACGGACAGCTTAAGGAAATCCTGGTCTCAGAAGGCAGCTATGTGTCCATGGGAGATATGATCGCCAGTGTGGCAGCTCCAACGAAATACTACAGTATTGAGGGAACCAATGTATATTTCAAGCTGACAAAGGATGGTAATCCTGTCAATCCCATGACCAGACTCAGCTAGGGAACTAACGCTAAGGAACTGTAAGGAACCGGAAAAACGAAAATATCTTTACCCTGCTGTTAAAAACAGGTATAATCAATAAAGATATACCATTTGGGAGGAAGAATCTTGCGAAGGCATTCGGTAATTTGGGTTTTCCTTTGCCTGATTGTCCTTACGGGATGCGGCAGTATAAAGGAAAACCGGCAGAATGACCAGGAAAATATACCTGAGGCTGACAGTATGGAACAGGAACCACAGCTTTCTTATGAGGTGCCGGTAAGCATGCCGGGGATCCTGGTTGACCGGCTCGGCTATCTGCCAGAGGAGAATAAAACTGTTATTTTTAAAGGAAAGGATCTGCCGCAGGAATTTTATGTGGTAGATCAGAAAACAGAACAGATTGTTTATCAGGGGTATCCGGAGATCCGAAAGGAAGAGGGAGAAGAAAAGGAGGCATACGGTGACTTTTCTGATTTTGCTGCTCCGGGCACCTATTACATAGAAGCACCGATCCTTGGGAAATCCTATTCTTTTTCCATATCGGATACGGTGTATGATTCCCTTTTTCAGGAGGCCTGTAAACAGTATTATTATAACCGGTGCGGTATGACCCTTGGCAGTGAGTATGCGGGGGATAAGGCACATAATGCCTGTCATACCGGTAAGAGTGTGCTCCGGGGAAAGGGTTCTGTAAGTATGGATGCTTCCGGCGGATGGCATCAGAATGAAAATGGTGAAAAAAATATTACCGGTGCTTCCAGGGCTATGGCTGTGCTGATGATGTCCTATGAGCTGTACCCACAGGAATATACCGATCAGGAGGGAATACCGGAAAGTGGCAATCAGATTCCGGATATTCTGGATGAGATCCGTTATGAAACAGGGTGGTTTCTTAAAATGCAGGATAAACAGACCGGTGCAGTATATGCGGGTGTTACAGCCTATGACAAGGGCAGTTATGTGGAACCGGCCTGTGCAAAGGCAGAATTTGCTTTTGCCATGACAATGGCAAAGTTCGGATATCTGTATCAGAATTATGACAAGGAATATGCCATGACATGTCTGAAAGCAGCGGACCGGGCATTTAAGCATGCAGTTTTATGTGAGGAAGCAGATGACGGGGAAGAAAAAATCTGGCGGTTTGCAGCTGCGGCAGAGATTTACCGGGCGGCAGGGCAGGTATCCTATCAGAAATATCTGGTAGAATATCTTTCAGATGGAGATCTGACGCTGGCAGGGGATATGGTGCAGCTTTCAGGCTGTGTTACATATATATCTACGAAACAGGCGGTAAGTATGGTACTGTGTGAAAAGATCATGACGATGCTGATGGATCAGGCTGAAGAAATTTCTGAGGAAGTCAGGGGATCCCTGTATATGACTTCGACAGAAGCAGAGGGCGACAGCAGCAGGATCCTGACGCAGGCAGCATATCTGACAGTGGTCAATCACGTGATTTCCAATTACGAGTATAAGCTGATGATAGAAAACCAGCTCCATTATCTCCTAGGCAGAAATGAGAGGGGGATTGATTATATCAGCGATGACACAGAGGAAGCTCCCTGTGTGATCAATCAGTTCAAAGAAGACAGTATGCTGGTATTTATGCTGGCTGGTATTGTTTCCGGAAACTGAAGATGTGACAGAAAAGAGAGGATAAAATATGATACGTTTGATTTTGGTTGCAATGTTTCTGGTACTTTTTCTGGTGCTTGGCATACCGCTGCTGCTGATCGAGTGGGTGATCGGTAAATTTAATCAGAGGGCGAAGGATATCAGCTCGCTGCGCATCGTGCAGTGGGCATTTAAGGTGATCCTGTTTCTTGCCGGTACCAAGGTTGTTATAAAAGGTGAGGAAAATGTACCAAAGAATGAACCGGTTCTGTATGTGGGAAACCACAGGAGCTATTTTGATATTGTTATCACATATTCAAGAGTTCCAGATCTGACAGGATATATCGCCAAGAAGGAAATGCTGAGATGGCCGCTTCTGGTAAACTGGATGAAGAATCTGCATTGTCTGTTCCTGGACAGACAGGATGTGAAGCAGGGACTGAAGACCATATTGACTGCCATTGACAGGGTGAAAGCAGGTATATCCATCTGTATTTTCCCGGAGGGAACCAGAAACCGGGTAAATGATACCTTTATGGAATTCCATGAGGGAAGCTTCAAGGTGGCAAGCAAAAGTGGCTGCGCAGTAATTCCGATGGCGATCTATAATTCCGCAGCTATCTTTGAAGATCATATTCCGTGGATTAAGAAAGCCACAGTGATCGTAGAGTATGGCAAGCCTTTCTATATTAAGGATCTGCCGAAGGAAACCCAGAAAAGGGTTGGTGCATACAGCAGAGATCTGATCATGGAAAATTATTTCCGTCTGAAGGAAGAAGCAAAGGAGAACGGATATGGATAAGATAGCAGTATTGATTCCCTGTTATAATGAGGAAAAGACGATTGCAAAGGTGGTAGCAGATGCAAAGGCAGCACTGCCAGAGGCGGTGATCTATGTATATGATAATAATTCCACAGACAGAACGGTAGAGCTGGCAAGGGAAGCAGGAGCTGTGATCCGTCATGAATATATGCAGGGAAAAGGCAATGTCATCCGCAGGATGTTCCGGGAAGTGGAAGCCCGCTGCTATATCATGGTGGACGGGGATGATACCTACCCAATGGAGTTTGCACCGGAAATGGTAGACAAGGTACTGCATCACAATGCAGATATGGTAGTCGGAGACAGGCTTTCTTCCACTTATTTTTCGGAAAACAAGCGTCCCTTCCACAATATGGGAAATTCCCTGGTACGTGCCAGTATCAATCGGCTGTTTCAGTGTGATATCAAGGATATTATGACTGGATTCCGCGCATTCAGTTATGGCTTTGTAAAGACTTTCCCGATCCTGTCAAAGGGCTTTGAAATCGAAACAGAAATGACGATTCATGCTGTATATAATCAGCTGCAGATCGACAATGTGATCGTGGATTACAGGGACAGGCCGGAGGGCAGTGTATCCAAGCTGAATACCTATGCTGATGGATTTAGGGTTCTTGGAACCATTTTCAGGCTGTACCGGGATTATAAGCCCTTTGGCTTTTTCAGTCTGTTTGCACTTCTGCTGGCAGTAGTTTCGGTGTTGTTTTTTATACCGGTACTGGCAGAATATTTTGCTACAGGACTGGTACTGAAGTTCCCGACACTGATCGTGTGTGGATTTGTCATGCTGGCTGCCATCCAGTCCTTCTTTGCAGGACTGATGTTATCCAACAGTGCGCAGAAGAACCGGAGAGACTTTGAATATCGTTATACTCTCGTCTGCGAAAAAGAACTGAGACAGAGAGAGGAGAAGTAAAGAGTGAAAAAAATAGCAGAAAAATGGTATCTTGTTCTGATTATCGGCTTTCTTGTCTTTGCATCCCTTGTGTTCGGGATTTTCGGAAAGGGAAGTATTATTTCCGTGCATGACAACCTGGATCTGTTCGTGGCACAGTTCCAGATGCTGAAGAATACAGGAGCCTTTTGGAAGCATGGCGTAGAAGTGCCGTTTCTTGGAGGGATCAGCCGGGATGTACTGCCTTCCGAGTTTTCACTTTATTCCCTGTTGTATATGATCCTGCCATCTTACTATGCGTATGTGGCAGGATATCTGCTAAAGATCGTGATCGGTACCTTTTCCATGGTGCTCCTTGCCAGAGACCTGTTTAAGGATCAGTATGGAGAAAGTAAGCCGGTGATCTTTCTTGCCGGGTTTGCTTATGGGATCCTGAATGTTTTCCCGGCCTTTGGTATACCCTTCGCATCTGTTCCTCTGGTGGTTTATCTCCTGCGGAAAATATACAGAAGTCCGTCGGCAGGGTGGTATCTGCTGTTATTTCTTTATCCACTGTTATCCTATTTTTCTTATTTTGGTCTGTTTATCCTGGGATATCTGGCGATAGCCTTTGTTATTCTGTGGATCAGGGACCGAAAATTTCCGCTTCGAATGATCCTTTCCCTTATCGTACTTTCAGCGGGCTACATCCTGTTTGAGTACCGGCTGTTTGGGACCATGCTGTTTGGAAGTGAGGAAACGATCCGGTCTACCATGGAGGCGGGAAGCTTTACAGGTGGAGAAATTGTAAAAACCATGGTCGATGGATTCAGACAGGGAATGTTCCATGCAGAAAGCATACATACATATCTGGTGATGCCGGTCTGTCTTCTGTATTTTCTGTTTCTCAATGTGTCTTATATCCGGAAAGGAAATACGAAAGGGATCTTCCATGACGGTTACAATCTGCTGATGGTGCTTCTGGTGTTTAACAGCGTGGTATATGGCATTTACTATCTGGAGCCTTTCCGCAGCCTAATCGAAAAGATAGTGCCACCGCTGAAAGGCTGGCAGTTCAACAGGACGATCTTCTTTAACCCCTTTGTCTGGTATCTTGCATTTCTTGTTGTTCTTGTGAGATTGTATCAGGAAAAGAAAAAATGGCTGTGTATTCTGACGGATCTGCTGGCAGTGGCAGCAGTACTGCTGATTGTATTTTCGGGAACGAGATATAATGATCTTTATCATACCTGTGTAGCGAAGGCGTATGAGATCCTGAAAGGAAAGGAATCCAATGACTTAAGCTACGGGGAATTTTATTCGGAAGAGCTCTTTGCGAAAGCGAAGGAGGACATTGGTTATAATGGGGAGTGGTCGGCGGCTTATGGCTTCCACCCGGCGATTCTTGAATATAACGGAATTTCCACCCTAGATGGCTACCTTGGTTTTTATTCCCAGGACTATAAGGACAGGTTCCGGAAGGTGATCGCACCGGCTCTGTCGCAGAATGCGGCATCTGCGGAGTATTTCGACACCTGGGGAGCCAGAGCATATCTGTATTCCCCAACGGAAAACTCTCTTGTGATGGCGGTCAGGGATTATCACGTGGAGGATGAGAGTCTTGCCATTGATGTGGATGCCTTTAAGGCACTTTCCGGAAGATATCTGTTCAGCCGGATCTGCATTTCCAATGCGGAGGAGGAAGGGTTTACGCTGATCGGAACCTATACGGATGAGTCATCTCCGTATACACTGTATGTTTACCGGACAGCGACTCTCTATCAAAGCAATAACTGGTCGGAGGTTCCTTTTGCAGAAAGGGATCTGACTTATGACAAAGATGTCATATATGAGACAGCGGATCAGCTTGAAGCACTGGCAAAAGAGGCGGTCAGACAGGAAGAGAATCAGGAAACAGTAGTTCTGCAGGAAGAAAAAGCCCTTTCCCTGTATGAAAGTCTTCTGGATGGCTGTATCAGGGTGAGAACCTGTAATTCTCTGTCGCAGATCCATTATGACATGGATGTGCGGGATGAAGAGAATGCCAGCCTGCAGGAACAGCAGTATGAGGATGCTGTGGATATTACGGACAGGGTTTATGCAGCTATGGCACAGATATGTAATTCTCCTTACAAAGAAACTTTTTCTGAGGTATTTACTGAAAGTGAAATAAGCTCCCTTCAGGATTACGAAGAAATGACAGAGCAGGAAAAGGATTTGATCCTGAAGGAAAACAGCCTGCAGCAGGAATATAATGAAGCGCTTCTGGATGATTATGATGCAGAGTATGAGGGAAAAACCTGGAGCTTTGCCATGCTGGAAACGGAGGGAGACAGCCTGACAGCAGAGAAATATCAGGCGGTTCAGAGAGCACTGTATGAGGAGAAAAACAGTGTGATCGGGGAAATTTACTGTGAACTGGTATCTGTCAGGGATCAGCTTGCCAGAGAGTATGAATATGATAACTATGCTGAGTATGCTTATGAGGGTTTGTATCTGCGGGACTATGACACAGCAGACGCTAAAACCCTGTTCAAACAGGTAAAAAGAGAAGTCATGCCATGGCTGATCGAAATAGAATCTCTTTACTATGAAATGGATGATTCCGCACTGGAGGAGCTGAATGGCAGTCCGGCAGCGGAGAGGCTTTCGGCCGTGCAGAAATACATTGGGGAGCTGGATCCGGAGATGGAAGAAGCCTTTGATCATATGCTGACATATGATCTTTATGATATGGATGCGGGAGAAAACAAGGCACAGACTGGATATACCATAGAACTTCCCTGGTACGGAGATGCTTTTATTTTCGATGCACCATATGGGACCTGGCAGGATTATGTGACAACCATTCATGAATTTGGGCACTACAACTACGCAGTCCATAAAAAGAGTAATCCGTTGTTTGTCGTGAATAATATGGATCTTTGTGAGATTCATTCCCAGGGACTGGAAATGCTCTTTTATGATTACGATCAGGATATGATCCCGGGAGAAGCTGGAGACATGTTCCGGCTGCAGGATGTGGTGCAGCTTGCAGAGCAGACAGCCAGTGCCTGTATGCTTGCTGAATTCGAGATCTGTGTGTATGAAAACCCGGATATGACAAGAGAAGAGATGAACAAACTGTACTGTAATCTGGCCAGAGAGTATGGAAAGGCTGTAAATGATCCGGATATTCAGGAGCTTTATTCCTGGGTGGATATTCCCCATCTTTTTATGCAGCCCTGCTACTACCTTGGTTATGGTACATCGGCTTTCACAAGTCTTGATCTCTTTGCTCTGGCAGGAGAGGACAGGGAAGCAGCGGTTGATAAATATCTGGAGCTGACAGCTGTTTCTGCTGAAACACCTTACTGTGAAGCTGTGCAGAAGGTGGGACTACGGGATATCTTTGAAAAGGGAGTTCCCGGAGAAATCCTTAAGGAAGTAAATAACAGACTTAAGAAGGATTACGAACAGTAAAACTGAAAAGAACAAAAAGAAGGTGTACCGGAGAACTGCTCCGGTACACCTTTTACTTTTGGTTGGATCATTGGATCAGGAAGATCAGATCCTTTCGCCCCTTTTGTATTTGCCGACAACCTTCTGGATACGTTCATTAGGATCCAGAAGATCACTGATAGATGCATCGTGGTTCAGGGTGTCGATCAGGTAAGCGATGTATTTACTCATATCACAGTTGATATACCATTCTCTGGAGAGAAGCTCCGGTGTCTGGTAGATCAGGTTGGTGGTCAGGACTTTGTCAATGATACCGCTCTGATATGCCTTATCAAAGCGCTCCAGGCCATTTGTAAACAGACCGAATGTAGTGCAGATAAACACTTTTCTTGCACGGCGCTCTTTCAGGGCAGTAGCAACCTCGATCACGCTTTCTCCAGATGAGATCATATCATCAATAATGATCATATCCTTGCCTTCTACAGATGAACCAAGAAATTCATGGGCAACGATGGGATTTCTGCCATCAACGATTCTTGTGTAATCACGGCGCTTGTAGAACATACCCATATCAAGACCGAGTACGTTGGCCATGTAAATAGCACGTCCCATACCACCCTCATCTGGGCTGATGACCATCATGTGGTCGGAGTCAAGCTGCAGATCATCCACGTTGCGGAGCAGACCCTTGATAAACTGATAGGTAGGCTGTACTGTTTCGAAGCCATGCAGAGGAATCGCATTCTGCACACGTGGATCATGTGCATCAAAGGTGATGATATTATCAACACCCATATGAACCAGCTCCTGCAGTGCCAGTGCACAGTCAAGGGATTCACGGGCTGTTCTCTTGTGCTGGCGGCTTTCGTAGAGGAAAGGCATGATCACAGTGATCCGTCTTGCCTTACCACCCACAGCGGCAATGATACGCTTCAGGTCCTGATAGTGGTCATCCGGGGACATGTGGTTTTCACGTCCACAGAGAGAATAGGTCAGGCTGTAATTGGCAACATCAACGAGAATATAAAGATCTGTACCACGGACAGATTCCAGGATCATACCCTTTGCTTCACCGGAACCAAAACGCGGTACCTTGGCCTTCAGAATGTAGGAATCGCGCTGATAACCTGAAAAGGCAAGGCTGTTTTTATGCTCGCTTTCACGGACAGTCCTCCATTCTACCAGATAATCATCTACCTTCTGACCGAGGGATTTGCAGCCCTCCAGGGGAATAATACCCAGAGATCCTACAGGTATGGTCTCGAGATTTCTTGTTTCTTCGCGTTGTGACATGGGAGTCCTCACTTTCTGTTCTGAAGTCTTTTTTTATACATCCGGATATCAGGTCCGGTTATCTTACAGATTTCGTAGTTGCTGGTGATTCTGGAAAAGATCCTGTCAGAATATCGGTTCCGGAAATCCTCCAGTGAAAGATTAGTGGATATAATAGTAGCTTTTTTGCGCAGGTGTCTGTCATTGATCAGTGAAAAAAGCTCAGAGGCAATCAGGTTGTTGGTAAATTCTGTGCCAAGATCATCAATGATCAGCAGATCACTTTCGAACAGATCTCCATAGGAACTTCGGAGATCATCACTGCTTCTATAGTCAAATTTATATTTGGACAGAGTATCGAAAAGTCCGGTGGCACTGAAGTAGATCACAGAATGACCACTTTCAATCAGCTCTTTGGCAATACAGCCTGAGAGAAAGGATTTGCCCGTACCAACTGTACCATAAAAAAAGAGATTGTGGTAGTCTGAATTAAAATTATTGATAAAGTTTCTGCAGGTGAAGACAGTATTTTTGAATCTTGTCAGATCCTCTCCCTGATAGTATTCATAGGACAGGGTAGAAAAATTCTCATTCTCCAGCATTTTGCGGATCCCGGACTGTTCGTACAGGAGATCGATCTGAGCCTGCAGAAAACAATGACATTTTCTGCCATCGATATATCCGGTATCCTTACAGGCAGGACATTCATAGACCGGAGCAAGGTAATCAGCGGGAAGACCGGCATCTGTAAGGAGTGCATCCTGTTTCCTGCGCAGCCTTGCAAGCTCCGTTTTCAGATCCTCCATGGCATCTTTGTTCCCGAGAAGAAGCTGTTTTCCCTGTCTGACAGAAACAGAGGCGATCTCATTTCTGACTTCCTGGTAGCCGGGGATGTGTTTCATGACGTAAGCTGTCCGCTCTTCGAGAAGATGGCGGCTGTTCGTCTGCCTGGCTTCATAGAGCTTCATAATGGTTTCATACTGGGAATTGGTAAGTGCCACGGGTACGCTCCTTTTAGTTACTTAAGATCTCTTTTTCCAGAGTATCAAAGTCATAATCAGTGTGCATGAACTGGTTGAACTGTCCGTTCCTTAGAGCGGTTTTGGCTGCCGGCTTCCGGGAATGGGCTTCATCCATGGTACGGATATCTGCCTTGTGCTTTACGTGGTTTTCATGCCAGCTTTTCAAAATACTGTCAGCATATTCGAAGCGGTGCCTGTCAGTAGCAAGAACGGTTCTTTCACAGGCTTCCATGATGATATCAGAAGTAAAACCATACTCCCTGACCCATTTCATGGCATAATCAGCTTCTGCCTTGGTCGGGACAGAGGATTTGCCAAGAGCCTTCATGATATCATATACGGTCTTGTCGTATTTGGCAGCATATCTGGCGGCCTGTGCAGGAGTAGAAATACCCTCCTGTGCCCAGCTGATGGCCACCTTTTCTATGTAACGGAAATCCCTCTTGCCCTTTTCCACACAGTACTGGATCAGATAGTCGATCAGATCAACAGAGAAATGCAGTCTGTCTGAAAAGAAAAGAATGGTTTTCATTTCGGAGGCAGTCAGTGGTCTGCCGATATACTGTTCGGCAACAAAGATGATCTGGGAGGTTTCCTCGTTATTCTTAAATTCCTTCAGCTCATCCAGAGAGTAGGATGGCTTTGCAAAAGGATCAGCCGTTTCAGCAGCTGTTCTGACAGCGGGTTCTTCTGCGATGCTTCTGTCAGTTATGTCCTTCTTCGAGACAGTAACAGGCATGCTGACGATTTTGGTCAGGGGAAGAACATCATTTTCGCTGCGGCTGGTTACATCCAGCAGACGGATGCCGCACAGGGTTCTGTCCTCGTTATATTCCAGTGCGAGAAGATTATTCTTTTCCCAGTACTTCAGTGCCCGCATCACATCCTTTTCAGTGTGATTAAACTTGTCCGCAATATCGGACACACTGGTAGCCTTATGCGCACTCATCATACGCAGAAGATATAAATAGATCTTAATCTGCGCATCATTGGCATCCTTCATATATTCATCAATAAATAAATTGGACACAATGGTGGTATCGGCATAGTTGTCCTGGTAAATAGTAAAACGACTCACGTTGATCCCTGCTCTCTGCTGTTTACATTTTCATTTCAAAGCAAAATGATTATAGCATATGAAAAAAGAAATGCAAACCTCAATTTTTCCGGAAAACCCAGTATTTACAAGGGTTTCTGGACTTTGTGGACAATGTGGATAATGTGGATAGTTTACCGGAGGAGAAGAAAAACTATTGTAAAAAACAGGTAAAATCTGCTTCCACCATAAAAATAAATATCCACATACGAAAGAGGCCTTTGCAGCTTCCTGAATGTGGATATCGTGGATAAAAAATTATTTCAGAAGATTTTCTCCGATTTTAACAACATCTCCGGCTCCCATAGTTATCAACAGGTCACCCGGCTTACATTTTTCCAGAATAAATTTTTCGATAGAAGAAAAATCCGGGAAATAATAACAGGTTTTGCCAAGAGCCTCAAGCTCTTTCTGAAGTGTTTCAGAACTGATCCCGAGATTATCAGTTTCCCTGGCCGGATAAATATCCGCAAGGATCACATAATCGGCATGGGACAGAGCCTTTGCAAAATCCTTCATAAATGTCTTGGTACGCGAAAATGTATGTGGCTGGAATACACAGTACAGATCCTTGTGGGGATAATTTGCAGCAGCTTTCAAAGTCGCAGTAATTTCTGTGGGATGATGTGCATAATCATCTATTATAGTAATACCATTGATACGGCCCTTATACTCAAACCGTCTGTCAGTACCATGAAAATCGGACAGGGACTCTGCAGTAACAGATGGATCCACAGAAAGGAGGTCTGCGAGTGCAATTGCTGCAAGAGCATTCAGAATATTGTGTTCTCCGGGGACAGACAGGGTAAAATGTCCGTCAGGAGCTCCTTTCCTCAGTAAAGAAAAGGAGGCACAGCCCTTTTCGTCATAAGTGATATCAGTGGCACTGTAGGTAAAGGAAGGATCCATACCAAAGGTGATAACGGGACAGGCCACATCCGCTGTGATCTCGGAAAGATCAGAAATACTGCCATTTATGATCAGTGCACCGTCCGAAGGAAGGAGCAGGGCAAAACGGTGGAATGAAGAACGGATATCGGCAAGATCCTTAAAGAAATCCAGATGGTCTGCTTCGATGTTAAGGATCAGACCGATCTTTGGATAAAAACTCAGGAAGCTGTTGGTATATTCGCAGGCCTCTGTTACAAAGTACTCAGAATGACCGATCCTGATATTGCCGCCGATAGTCTTCAGGATGCCGCCGATGGAAAGGGTTGGATCGAGCTCTGCATGGAGCAGGATCTCAGAAATCATGGAAGTGGTTGTGGTTTTGCCGTGGGTGCCGCTGACGGCAATGGGGAGCTTATAATTCTTCATCATCTGACCAAGGAGCTCTGCTCTTGTGAGAAGAGGAAGAGAAAGCGCTGCAGCTGCCTGCATTTCCGGATTATCTGGATGGATGGCGCTGGTATAAACAACAAGATCCAGGTCACCTGACAGATTTTCGCGCCGCTGGCCATAGTAGATATGGGCACCTCTTTTTTCGAGAAGCTCAGTCAGGGGAGAGGGGCGCATGTCAGAGCCGGATACGGTAAAGCCTTCATCTAACAGGATCTCTGCAAGACCGCTCATGCTGATGCCGCCGATTCCGATAAAATATATATGAATGGGGTGGTGAAAATCGATCTGATACATGGAAATAACCTCCAAAGATAATTATACTGATATTATAAACATCCTATACAAAAAAACCAATAGCATTTTGAACAAAATGTATGGTCTGCTTCTTTTGCATAACACAAAATGTTGTAAACACGATTCGAAAGTGTAAATTCAAATAGTAGAGAATCTGTCTCTTATACACATCTGAC
>ERZ1026860.478-NODE-478-length-26377-cov-29.930324_pt1 | contig 26377 bp, 20 predicted proteins | sample MGYA00380160_ERZ1026860 | MGnify/ENA primary metagenome ERZ1026860 (study PRJEB33269, sample SAMEA4719796) | human gut metagenome | biome: human-associated habitat; feature: organic feature; material: feces | place: Cameroon | collected 2013-10 ... | reverse complement strand
AAGCTGGGCAAGCCCATCCGCACCTTTGCCATCGGCATGGACACCGATGCCATCGACCTGAAATACGCCCGCCAGACTGCGGACTATCTGGGCAGCGAGCACCACGAGATCATCATCAACCGCGAAATGGTGCTCAGCAGCTTGGAGGAGGTCATCCGGCTGCTGGGCACATGGGACATCACCACCATCCGCGCCAGCATGGGCATGTACCTGCTGTGCAAGGCCATCCACGAGCAGACCGATGTGCGTGTGCTGCTGACCGGCGAGATCTCGGACGAGCTGTTCGGCTACAAATACACCGACTACGCCCCCACCGCCGACGCCTTCCAGCAGGAGAGCCAGAAGCGCATCCGCGAGCTGTACATGTACGATGTGCTGCGGGCAGACCGCTGCATCTCCTCCAACAGCATCGAGGCCCGCGTGCCCTTTGGTGACCTGGATTTTGTGCGCTACGTCATGGCCATCGACCCGGAAAAGAAGCTGAACCACTACGGCAAGGGCAAGTACCTGCTGCGCAAAGCCTTTGAGGGCGACTGGCTGCCGCCGGAGATCCTGTGGCGCGAAAAGGCCGCCTTCTCGGACGCCGTGGGCCACAGCATGGTGGACGACATCAAGGAGTATGCCGAGAGCCTGTACACCGACGAGGAGTTCCAGATGCGGCGGGCAAACTACTCGGCACACTGCATGCCCTTTACCAAAGAGAGCCTGCTGTATCGCGAGATCTTTGAGAAATACTACTACGACCAGAGCCGCACCATCGTGGGCTTCTGGATGCCCAACAAGGCATGGCCGGGCTGCAACGTCAACGACCCCTCTGCCCGCGTGCTGGCAAACTATGGTGCCTCCGGCGTGTAACGCCAGACCATTTTGAATGCGCTCCGCTGTGCTCTGCGCATAAATAGCGGAAAACATATTTTATCAGAACAAAGTCGGACAGCCTGCGGGCTGTCCGACTTTGCATTTTTTTTTACAAAAAAAGCCCCCGCCGACAGAGGGAAAAAAGTGTCGGCGGGGGCTCGGGGAAATGTCAAATCAGGGGTTCAGGGCTCAGTCGTCTGCGGTCTCGTCCAGATTGCCCAGCTTCTTGGCCTGCTCCACAACAGCGGGCACCAGCATCTCGGGCAGGGTCTCATAGCGGGCAAACTCGGTGGTGAACCAGCCGCGGCCCTGTGTGGTCTGACGGATAAAGGTGGTAAAGTTTGCAAGCTCTGCCAGCGGCACCTCGGCAATGATGGTCTGCAAGCCGTCCTCGTCCGGCTCCATGCCCATCACACGGCCGCGGCGCTTGGTCACATCGCCCATAATGTCGCCGGTGTTGTCGCCCGGCACATGGGCCTTCAGGGTGTGGATGGGCTCCAGAATGACCGGACCAGCCTCCGGCATAGCGGCCTTATACGCCAGCTTTGCAGCCATGATAAAGGCCATTTCAGAGCTGTCCACCGGGTGGTAGCTGCCATCCAGCAGGGTAGCTTTCAGGCCGACCACGGGGTAACCGGCCAGCACGCCCTTTTCGGCAGCCAGACGCACGCCCTTTTCCACAGCGGGGAAGAAGTTCTTGGGCACGCTGCCGCCGAACACCTTCTCCTCAAACACCACCTGCTCGCTGTCGCAGGGCTCGAAGTTGATGACAACGTCACCGAACTGGCCGTGGCCGCCGGTCTGCTTCTTGTGGCGGCCCTGCTTCTGGCAGGCCTTGCGGATGGACTCGCGGTAGGCGATGCGGGGAGCTTCCAGACCGATCTCCACGCCGAACTTGTTCTTCAGCTTGGCCTTGACCACGTCCAGATGCTGCTCGCCCAAGCCGCCGATGACCTGCTGATGGGTCTCGGCGTTGTTGATGTAGCACAGGGTGGGATCTTCTTCCATCAGGCGTGCCAGTGCGCTGGAGATCTTGCCCTCGTCGCCCTTCTTGGCCACGGTAACGGCCATGAACAGGCTGGGCTTGGGGAACACGGGCGCGGGCAGCTTGACCACGCGGTCTGCATCGCACAGGGTATCGCCGGTCTTTGCGCTCACCAGCTTTGCCACTGCACCGATATCGCCGGCACCGATGCCGTCGTTTTCAATCTGCTTCTTGCCGAGGACGGTCAGGGGCTTCGTGATCTTTTCCACCTCGCCGGTGCGGGCGTTGGTCAGCGGCTCGCCTGCGGTCACCTTGCCGCTGACGACACGCAGATAGCTCAGCTTGCCCACAAACGGGTCAGCCACAGTCTTAAAGACGTAAGCGGCAGTGGGCTCGTCCTCGGTGCAGTGCAGCTCCACCGGCTCACCGTTGGCGTCCTCAGCCAGCGTGCTGGCCTCGTGCTCCGGGCTGGGCAGCAGCTTGTGCATATTGAACAGCAGCATATCCAATGCCTGCATGTTCACGGCGCTGCCGCAGAACACGGGGGTGATCAGGCCGTCCTTAACGCCCTTGCGCATGCCCTCTACGATCTCCTCGGTGGTAAAGGGCTCGCCGCCGAAGAACTTTTCCATCAGCTCATCGTCGGTTTCTGCAATTGCTTCGCTCATAGCCTCGATCAAGCCCTGGAAGCGGTGGCCGATGTCCGGCAGATCCACCTGGATCTGCTTGCCGCCCTCGTACTTAAAGGCCTTCTGGCTGAACAAGTTGATGTACACGGGGGTACCGTCATCCAGCTTTGCGGGCACGACACAGGGGCAGACGGTGGAGCCGAAGCGGATCTTCATATCCTCGAGGATCTTGAAGTAGTTGGCGTTTTCCAGATCGCACTTGGAAATGAACACCATGGTGGCCTTGCCGTTCTTGCGGGCCAGCTGGAACGCTTTTTCTGCGCCCACGGTAACGCCGCTGCGGCCGGACACGCACACCAGCACGCTCTCGGCGGCGCGGATGCCCTCGTACTCGCCTGCTTCAAAGTCGAACAGACCCGGTGCATCGATCAGGTTGTACTTGATGCCCTCGTACTCCACCGGCACAACGGAAGCCGACAGGCTGGCTTTGCGCTTTGCTTCCTCGGGATCAAAGTCCGAAATCGTGGTGCCATCCTCAACCCGGCCCATACGCTCGGCAGCGCCCGAAAAATAGACCAGCGCTTCGGTCAGCGTGGTCTTGCCGCTGCCGGCATGGCCGGCAATCAGAATATTGCGGATGTTGTTGCTTGCGTATTTCATATCGGTTTTTCCCTCATTTCCGCCGCACGGAGCATTCTCTCCGTTTTTGTGGCATATTTTACAAAGATAATACCACACTAGAAATGATTTTTAAATATATCGTTTCAAAATTTAGCAAAAACGCCTGCCAAACTTCCGGGCACGGTTTTGTGCAAGTTGACATTGGGGCATAAAATGGGCAGACAGAAAAAGCAGAACTCCCGGCAGCGCGTACAGGCGCGGAACCGGGAGTTTTCGTTGCAAATATGCGGGTTTTGTGGTATGCTGTAAGTGCCGCTTCGGCGGTAAGGGCGTTGACCCAAAACGCAAGGCGGCTCTGTGTCCTCACTGGTTCTGCAATTCACCCCAGAGTGAAGCAGGTGTCAGGAGGGCAGCTTTTTGAAGTGATCTCTCCTGATGCTTTCGGCGGAAGGAGGGATGTTGGATGTCGATCTCCGAGATTCTGATGCTTCTGACGCTTATCGTCACCATCGTACATGTGACCTTTGAAATCACATGGAAACTCGAGCAGAGAGAAAAACACCATGACAACGACAAAAAGAAAAAGTGACCGCCAGCGCTTCCCCAAGCCACGGTCACTTGATCTTTTGGTCATTTGATCCATGAGGAGCGGAGCCGTTTTGCCGGGCAGCGCTCTTTCTATTCGTAGTATAGTCTATTTTTCCGGGTTTGTCAAGCCGCAGACCCGTTGGAAGAGACAGGAGGTTTTACGCGATGAAACGCGAGGATTATATCAACTGGGACGAATATTTTATGGGCATTGCGCTGCTTACCGCCATGCGCTCCAAGGACCCCAACAGTCAGGTGGGTGCGTGCATCGTAAGCCCGGAAAACAAGATCCTTTCCTTGGGCTACAACGGCATGCCCATGGGCTGCAGCGATGACGAGATGCCTTGGGAGCGGGAAGGTGCGCCTTTGCAGACCAAGTATATGTACGTCTGCCACGCCGAGCTGAATGCCATCCTCAACAGCGCCCACAACAACCTGAAGGGTGCCCGGGTGTATGTGACCCTGTTCCCCTGCAACGAGTGCACCAAGGCCATCATCCAGTCCGGCATTGCCGAGGTGGTGTACTACGGCGACAAGTATCACGACAGCGATTCCAGCATTGCGGCGCGGTTCATGTTCGAGCACGCCGGTGTCCGGCTGACCCCCTATAAGCCCACCGGCCGCCGGGCAGAACTGGAGCTGTAAGCTCCCTCTTGACCTTCCCGATGCAACGTACTATAATAGAGTTATAGCTTGAATAAATATTCAAGAGCGTTTGCATAGAGAGGGAAATATACAATGGAACTGAAAAATCGGAGCTTTTTGAAGCTATTGGACTACACCCCTGCCGAGATCGGGCAGCTGCTGGAGCTGGCCGCTGACCTGAAAGCCAAAAAGAAGGCCGGTATCCGTCACGACCAGCTGCGGGGCAAGAACATTGCCCTGATCTTTGAAAAGACCTCTACCCGCACCCGCTGCAGCTTTGAGGTAGCCGCCCACGATCTTGGCATGGAGGTGACCTATCTGGACCCCTCCGGCAGCCAGATCGGCAAAAAGGAATCCATCGCCGATACCGCCCGGGTGCTGGGACGGATGTTTGACGGCATTGAGTACCGGGGCTACGGCCAGCAGATCGTGGAGGATCTGGCGCACTACGCCGGTGTGCCGGTGTGGAACGGCCTGACCAACGAGTTCCACCCCACCCAGATCTTAGCCGACTTCCTCACCATTCAGGAGCATTTCGGTCATCTGAAGGGCATCCACTTCGTTTACTTTGGCGACGCCCGCTACAACATGGGCAACAGCCTGATGGTGGGCTGCGCCAAGATGGGTCTGCACTTCACCGCCTGCGCCCCCAAAAAGTACCAGCCCGACCCCGCGCTGGTGGAACAGTGTCAGGCCATTGCCGCCCAGACCGGTGCTACCCTCTCTTTTGAGGAGGACCCTGTCAAGGCTGCAAAGGGCGCGGACGTGCTGTACACTGATGTGTGGGTGTCCATGGGCGAACCGGTAGAGGTATGGGCAGAGCGCATCCACGATCTGGCTCCCTACCAGATCAATCAGGATCTGATGAATATTGCAGGCCCGGATGCAGTATTTATGCACTGCCTGCCCGCCTACCACGACCACAAGACCACCGTGGGCAAGGAGATGGGCGAGCGCTTTGGCCGCGACGCCATGGAGGTGACCGACGAGGTCTTCGAAGGCCCCCAGAGCATCGTGTTTGACGAGGCCGAGAACCGGATGCACACCATCAAGGCGGTCATGGCAGCCACCTTGGGGTATGAGGAATGATGTATTCCGCTTATTATCGCAAGTTAAGAAATTAGTGCAACATTCAAACAGCATATTTGCGATATGCAGTTTGCGGATGTTGCTTGTGCATTAAAAACGCAAACTGCTATAAAAAGTTGAATTGCTATAAAGTTGCCGGATGCTTAACTGCACCCGGCAATAATTTTTTGCTGATTTTTGTTCAGACTATTGACACTCGTCAGCAGGTTTGCCTTTTCGCTAAATAAGCCTAGCCCATTGAGGTTGATTTTCAAGGATACATTCCATCATATCCGCTTGCTCTGCATACACCTTATCACCCCGTTTTTGAGCGATCAAGCATACAAGTGCTCCTTCTGGAGTTTTTCGTTTTTGCCACATTTCCGGATACCAGAAAGTGTCTGTTATCATCTGGATGTCGACATCTTCTAACTCATCAATGAGATGACCTGCCTCTTCTGTTCTTCCTTCTTCGAGCAACGCCAGTGCATAATTCATAACCGAATACGACTCACGACTTGCAACTCCTCGTTTAAGCAACTTCTGAATAAACTTAAAACGCGACATTCCAAACTCTTTTTCGGGATCATATTTCAAATAACGCACCAGAAAAGCCATGTTATTGTCGCCAATCAAGTTTCCTGTTTTATATTGCTCAATGGCACATTTCATAGCCTCTGAATCTTGCCCTTTGCTGAACAACTGTACTGGGCTTTGACCAATTGTTAAATCAAAAGTGTTAAGCAAAGCCTCTCTCTTGACGAAATACTCCTTTTCGTATTCTACAATACTCTCACAGACCATTTTAAAATGATTGTTTTCTCTTGCAGAAAGATGGTCTTTTCTAACTTGACTTGATGGACGTCCTTTGCAGACATCCTCGACCCAACGATAGATCAACTCTTCAAGGTTCCCACATAAATGAAATTTGCACACTGCAATTCCAACCTGATCGTAATCAGCATCATCACGAGCAACCTCATAATATGCATCAATCAATGAAACAAGCCACAGATCGTTAGTTTCAATCACTCTATCGATTGATAATTCATACGGAAACGCACCTATCATATTGATCAAGGATTTCAAGTAGCAGACATAATTCACATCAAACAACCGGCTTTTTTTCAACCGATCAAACAGCCCCTTGGCCTCATCCAAAATTTTCGAACATGCAATGTTTAGCATTTCAACATCTAAGTATTTCTTTATGTTTTCATATCCTGGTATTTTACTGATCCAAAGTTCACTTAATGCCTGTGTAAAGATGTAGAAGTGTGTGTTTTTTGCATGTTGGTGAAGGGCGCTAATTGCGGCTTCTTCTACTTTATTGATAATAATATCCTCTTTTTTTATTGCTTCTTCGCCAAGAAGGACACGGGATATGATAACAAATAATTCAGCAGCAACGATTTGTTCATTTAACGATTTCGATTCGAGCAATTGCTTCGCGTAATAAATAAGATCGTCCCCCCTATTGAGACAATCCGTAATGTGTGAATATGCCAATGCTTCTAAGTATTCTACCGTCCCCTCTTCAATAGATTTTTTGTACAGAGAGGAAAGCGCTAATCGAAACGAAGATGCTGATTTTGTGGTCATGCACTTCATGATCAGGCGTTTTTTTTCATTATCAAGAGCCACACTAGAAAAATGGATTTTGCATAACGCTCTGGCAACGACACGAGAGTTAAAATAATCTGTATCCATTAAATTGCACAATCCAGAAACATTGTCTGTATTTTCATATAGCTCAGATAAAAAATCATCCAGTTCTGAATAGGAAGAGTATTCCATTCCTGCTATAGAAAACCCCAATACCCCTACCCAACTTGCCTCGTTGATGTGCGGCAGCAGTATTTTTTGAGGATCAGGCGAGAACTCATTATCTATCAAACATAGATTGCAGCATGCATATGCAGTCAAAAATTCTTGATACGATCTAATTGGAATAGTTACAGAACAAGCACCATCCACCGTTTCTATTATCCCAATACTCTGAGCAAGTTCCTTTAAGTGACGCCACAAATTCTCAGCTGTTATAGAGTCGACATTTTCTTCATTAGCGAACAAATCAGAGTAGAATGTCAAGCCTTGAACCTCTGGGATCATTTCAGCTAATTCCTTAAAAGATAATGACATTCTGTCTTTCAATTGCATTTTATACGCAATATATCCAAGCAACTTGCATTCATCATCAAATATCAATTGTTTGTCTTCAAATGCAATATGATTCGTAATCTCTGCCCATAGAACATTATAAAACAGTTCCCATCTATTAAATGTAGAGAAGCTCTGTTTTGGTATATAATGCAGAAGCATAACCAACTCAAGTGGTTTCCGCATAAACTCCCTGAGATATCCTAGATGAGCTTCCGTTCTGATTCTTTCAAGGCTTCCAAGAAGATCGGCGCTGTCATTCGTAACCTTAATCCATTGCTCACAGAATAATTGCGTTTCCTGATCATTTAGCGGCATAATCGTTCTGCCATGAAATCGCATTCTTTTAAGGAGTTCTTCTATTCTTTCGTCATCTACACCAGCTATTCGTGAGGTAAGAATGACCCTTACCTCCCTATTCTTCTGTAAAAACTTTTCTAGCGTCTGCAAAAATAACACTGCGCGCTCTGTAGTCAACTCATCTAAGCCGTCAATAAGCAGCAACAGACGATTATCCAAGCCGATCAACCAGTCAACCAGTTCCGCATCCTGTTCTCCGAGGGCTTTAGCGACTGCTCCTGATATACACATCTCCAGACTATCAACGCGATCCATACAATCTCTCAACTCGATCATGCATGGAACTAGTTTTACAGATTCCTTGTCTCCAATCGTTGCGCGAAATTCACCATCAATTTTGCGATCTTCTGCCGTGTCTTCGTCACAAGGACTATATGCCAAAGCAATTCGCTGCATTAGCGTCGACTTTCCATACCCCGCGCCCGCAAACAAAATCACTCTGCTCTCAACTTCCTCAGCGTAGATCAGTGTTTTGCATTGTTCAGGACTATCATATTTCAGAAGGTCCCTCTCATCGTGTCTTTTTTCATCAAGTCCTGCACTATGCCTATTATTGACGGCATTGGAGATCATTTTCTGTAATCCCTTGGCAAAGCCAAGATATTCATCATCCGTTACATTATTCGTTACATGATCGGACTCGTCTTTCGTTTTTTTTGTGCTCGCGCAATGCGTCCTAACGGGCTCATGAGTAAGTTCTGGAAATGCTCCTTCGATTGAAGCCGGCAAACGCATCGTATCAGTTGCAGATACATCTTTTAATCGCGCTGCTATTGTATGCTTGATCTCTCTTCCTAGGCCAACTGGAAGCGCATCAATCTGTTCCATGCTGTCATTTGCCTTGTCACAAAGGTCAGCATAATTCATAAATGCATATCGGCCCTGGTTCAAGCGCTGGTTAAAATACAGCGGTCTCAGCGCATACTTTTTCCCGCTATTACCATCCAACACGCTTCTTGTCCTACCGGAAACAGCTGCGAAATATTCAGTTATTTTTACTATTTCGCTCATAGTTGCTCTCCCGTATCAATCTGCCAAGTCCTCTACTAAAGGAGCTAAGGTTTGCAGAATTTCTGCACGCTCTGCTCTCTTATATCTGCCCAAAGCAGCCTTTTTGATTGCAGCATAGGCATCATCATCTACCGCAGTTCGAATAACAGCGTGTATGATTCGAAGAAAATCGTCCTTAAAAAAGCCGTGTGTAATCGGATAACTATATTCGTATGTAAGTTCACCGTCATCCTGATCATACTGGAAAGCGCCATAAATAAATCTCTTGTTGGCATCAACAATCGCTTTGGCGAGGAGATACTCGTAAATTTTATCTCCAGAAATGGGAAGCGTTGCATGTACACGAATGCGTTTAGGGACATCCTCCACAAGAACTACCATTCTCAGCGCAGTATTGCTAACATTGAAGGCCAGTTCATATTGCAGAAGATCCCTACGTCTACTGCGCTTACTGTAGTTTTTCCACCCCTGAGATGCAAATGCTTCTTCAACTGCCGCTGCAGTCTTTTCCATGTACTCTTCATCTACATTATCGTTATCATTAAGGTTTTCAAGCTCTTTGATAGCACCTTCAAGATACTTTCTCAAGGCTTCTTCTACAATCGTCTCCGCTTCATTCTCGTCAGTTGGGTCCTGCATGCTTGCTCTGGCATCAAGAAGCTTCTTCAAGAGATCTCCCATATTATCCTGTGCCTGTTTGTCAGACTGGATCTGTTCGATCAGCTCATCTAATTTCGTCATAACATTTTCCTCCGTTCTTTTTCATGGCACCATTGTACCGCCTACCTCCCCTTATATCTAAGGAACATCAGCTGTTTCTTAAGGGGATCACTCCCCGCCTTCAAGGGATTTTCTCTGTAAATCATTGATAAAGCCGTCACAAACCTTGAATGCATTTGATTTCAGAATTGCCTTTTTTTCTTCCTCGGTAGGCGAAAAATTAGGTGCGGAAAGCAAACGAATAATAACCATTCTATCTGCGCATAACTGATAAAAGTAATCCGTTGATTTTTTGTTGGGTATCTGAGCAACAATACTTCCGCCATATCGGGACATAATCAAATCAATTAAGGCTCGATTTACAATAAATTCATTTTCTGCGCTATAACTCCTGAATACAAGGCTTTTGATCATAGTCTCATTAAATGGAGCCGACTCGGTCTTGCAGATTAGCGGAATCATCAAATCAAGATAGTCCCGATCATCACTTATCTTATTAACCACCGAGCTGCAATACTTGATTCTGTCGTCATCGGTTTTATATTTACCTGAAGCCAACTTTGCTGCTGCTAATTCATAACGAAAAAATTCAGATATAAACTGAAAGCGCTCATCTTCCTTATCTGCCGGAACTATCAGTCCTACTGCAGTTGTAAAGAGATTTACTATAATGTCAAAGCAATAATTGTACTCTTCATCGCTTAGCTCCAAATCAGCCAGACTTCGTCGGCAATGACTTGATAATAACTCAATTGAAAAATGAGGACAACACTGTAACAACGTATCAAATGCTAATTCTTGCAGAATTCCGATGATCTGCTTCGGCTCAAGAACCGATCTTAAAATATCATTATTCAAGTCATTTGCAACGGGTAATATGCGATACGCTATTATCTCTTTGATAAGGATATTTACAACATTATTCAGCTTTCTTCCAGTTTTACTGCAGATAACCGATAACATATAGGGATTAGAGCAAAGATCAGTAAAAAAGTGATTATCCAGTTGTCCTAAGTATTCATGGATCCCAGAATTATAATTACGATCCCAGTTAGATATAAGTTCTTGCTGCTGCGTTCTAGTCATTGGGTCAATATGAATAACGTTAGCAGAATAAGCACTTATACCAATAGCAGCAGCCAGATTTTCCATTGTATCAGGTGACATTTCCCGTGATGTCACCAACACATGTGCTCCGATGCCTAAAGGACAGTTACAATACTTTTCATAAAACGAATGCAGTGCTTTCAAATAAGCGTTTCTCATCTTTCCTGCAACTATTTCGTCAAATGAATCAGCAACCAGTACAAGTCTGCCTGCAGCAGCTAATGCTTTAATGTATTCCAAAAGCCCCTTGCTGATCGATATGCCCGATAAGCCGTAGTCAACCCTTTCTCTGCGAAACTCTCGTTTGTCAAAATTATAGACACCCAAAAGATTGATTACGCAATTAAAATATAAAGTTACCAAATCACTGGTCCATTCTTTATATTCGTCTTTGCCATAGCAGTATGAAAACATGTTCGCAGGAAGATAAATAACATATTTGCCTTTGATAATCGGCATTTTTTCTTCAATTAAAGCCGCATCTTCCTGATTCTGTAATAATTCTCTGCACATCGATACCGAAGCCAGCTGTGCATACATTGATTTCCCCATTCCGGTTCTGCCGACAAGCAATTGCCTGACACTAACATTTGCACTATTCAATCTGGCAATAGGTTCGTCACACTCTTCTCCGCAGGATGAAAAAGGAGGTCGCACATAATAATCCTGCATCGAACCAATTTCTTTGATGTCTAATACAGTACGCGGCCTAAACACGCATACATCTTTCAGCCATGCACGTTCGACCAGTTCAGCATTTCTAGCATCGCTCATTTTTTTGTGAACAAACTTCTCAAATATAGCAATTTTCTTCTCTGTCCACTCAATGCCATTGCTACAGCCAAGAATAATGTATGTGAGAAAAAGAACCAGTTCATCTTCCCAATTTAGAAGCACAGCACAATCCGCAATTCTCTCAACATCTTCTTCAATGCCAAGCCTCCCGAAACAATATGTAATGTACTCTTTGCAATCTGCGCATGAAAGCAGTCCAAGCGTATAGAATACCGTTCCCTTAAACAAGGTCGAATCATTCATCTTGGTTTGCTTTTCGCTCAACCAACCGCTAACGCTCTTATGGTTCCATTCTACAAATGGATTCAATCCGTATCCCAGCGGGTCATTCGTTTTCTTATAGAAAGCACTCTTTATGACATCGTATCGTTCATCCTCTTTGATCTTTCCTGAAACAGGAACGAACTCCACTAAACGTGCACTCAAGCTGCCAATTCGAGACGAATCGAACTCCGAAAAGCTAATATCCATATCAATTGGGAACGCATTGCATGCTTTAACGTAATTGTATGGAGAATGCTCTATATCAGGAAAGCATCTTGATAAGATGGCTTCTAACGCTTCCTTTAGCGAAGGCAATGTCTTTGTTATTTGATAACGCATCGCAAACACCCCCAATTATTTACATTATAGCATAGATATCAAGCGAATTCCAGAAAATCATAACGCGTTATGGACCCAAAGCAAAAGATATGAAATGCAGTTGGTCCACCCACATTTCATATCTTTTCCCCTTGCAACCGATCAGCAGCCCCACAAGGCATTTCCGCCAGTATGCCCCACAGCATGATCATCTTTTGAAACCAAGTCAAAGCTCCCGGTTTCTGGGTTATGCTGCCAAGTAAAGCCCTCTGGTGTATACCCCTGAGGAGAATCCATTCTCTCCATAGCTCCAAAGGTTATACCATCCAGGATGTCGGGATCATCATACATGTGATCCTGAAAATCTGCTCTGCAAGCGCTAAATTGTTGATGCAGACTCATGTCTTTTGCTTCATTGCCAAGTTCAACATGGTGTCTGCTTTCAAAGTCAGGAAAGACGCCCTCTACTGTAAGCCCTTCCGACAAATCAGCAGTTCGTCTTTCAAAAGCCACTCCATTGTCAGACACACCTCCATCAAGTCCCATATTTCTTGTTGTAATGGGAATAGGATCTCCCGGTACAAATATGTCACCATCAAAATGACGTTCAATGTAATCCGCCGCCTTATCAAAGCCAAAGGATCTGGCATAGTCAGCAGCTTTCTCCGCTTCTGTAGCATCTAAATTTGTAAATTCAGAAACACTGTCCGAAGCGAAAGGAACGTCTTCTGGAATTTCATCAAAACCAGACCATTCTTCACTATCCTCCGCTGCGCAATCAATGTCTGCGCCATCAGCAACATCATCAACATCATTCATTTTTAATTCCCTCCTTTGCGGTTCTATCCATATCCATCAACAGCTTAATAACTGCTTCGTTGGAAATAGAAATCCCTTTTTCAAGTGCGCAGACGCGAAGAAGATGGATCGCAATACAATGAAACAACTTGGGCGTACCGGAATCAGGCAGGTTCCTTGATTTAGTGCCAACAACCGTTGGAATTTTGAGAATATGAGAGGCAATCGCCTCAACTGTTCCCAACTTATCCTGCCGTTCATTGTAGATTTGGGTGGCATACTTATGCGCTTCTTCTCGAATAGCTATGCTGCAACAGTTACATCCGGTTGCTTTACAGGACTTGTACGGGCAGTAAATAGCTGCCCTGGACTGTAAATACTCTTTCTGCATAGAAGCTATTTGCCGATCCGAATAATTATGGGGAGAGATACTGACTTTTGCTTTGCTCATGCGAATGCCAAGAGGTTCTCTAATATACTGGTTTTTCAGGAAAAACTCCCCTGTTCTAGCAAGCGGTAGACATGCGGTCAGGTTTTCTTTTGCACCCATATGAGCTCGAAGTAAATCGGCCTCTTCACCACTTAATCTAAAGGATATCAGATTGTCCACATTATCCAGCATACATCCGCCTATGCGAGACGGAGACTGATCGGAAAAGATAACACCTACTCCATAAGCCCTCAATTCTGTAATGATATTGATGAGCAACTGAGACATGGTGTTGTTTAATGCCTTTTCTTCTTGCGTTGCCCCCTCACCGTGATCAAGCAAGGCATGTACTTCATCGATCAGGATAACATTACGGAGTCTTGAATCACTGTTTCGAGATGCCTTTAAGACTACCAGAATACGGATAAGTATAAGTGCCGTTACAAGGGTTTTTTGCTCAGGTTCAAGAGTGCCCATTTCCAAAACTGAGCAACCCAACAAATAATCATCTACCGCTGTTGCGTGTATTGAATCGAATGTGCGAGGACAACGTTCAATCAAGCTCTGAAGTCTGAACGCACCGCCGGACATCATATTGCCTTTTACCTCATTGCTATAGGTCGAATGGAGAATGATCCGCTTAAACACACGGATGAAATCATGCATATCAAATGTTGTAACAGAAGCATCTGTGCACAGGCTCATATCTGTCCAGCCATGCAGTGTGTATACCTCAGAAATAGCCTTTTCAAACAGCGCAGGCAAAGGATCCGGCATGGAAAATGCGGCCTTAAATGCAGAGAGGAGACTGCTTCTATATTCGCATAGCGGAACACCATCAGGAACTGAAAACGGATTAAGCAGAAGAGGCACACCGGGGCGCTCAACTGTGAACACACGACTATTATTCAAACCAGAAATCATATCTCGGTACTCACGCTTCACCGGTTCAAATATGAGCACAGGGATTCCGGCATCATCAAGCTGACGAATCATTTGCTTCAATAAAGTGGTCTTGCCTACTCCTGACTTTCCCAAGACTGCCGTATGAAGAAGAAGCTGTTTGTGAGGTAATGCAATTATCTGATTGGAGAAAATAGATTTTCCAAGTCTGACAGTATCTTTAACGCACTTGGTCAGTTCGCTTGAAATCAAAGTGGTTTCCGGTGTTAACGAGAATGGGTTCTCTTCAACGCCTGTGTAGAAACAGCCTTGTACTGGTAACTGAGCCAGCAATCCTGCTTCTTCAATAGAATACTTGGGAAAAGCGGTTGTGGTGTTCTGCTTAATGTGATTTGCGATCAGCCAAGGCTGATTGTATAGGGTATATCGGCTAATTCCGGCAGCTTGGATGCTATCAAAAGAGAGCGAATTCATGCTCTGTCGTATTCTGGCTACCATCAAAGCAACGTTTACCGGAGGACCACCGACAACAATACTGACATCTGCAAACAGACCATTCACTCTGTTAGCATAATAGTTCCATCGGTCCATTGCTTTTTCCGCAAGAGGGTCTCGGACATTTGCGACCATTCCTTTAACTGCATGTGTGCAGGCTATATGATTATTAAGAACCATCTCGGATTCCACGTCAGTTAAACGACGTGGAATTACTTGAATTGCCAATACACAACCGGACCCGTCAAGAGAAGAATAGATGCTCTTCCAATCCACATCGGTCAAAATAGGGCTTGATTTATAGCTTCCATGAAGGCCTGCTTCCGTTGACTCCTGTTTCGTCATGAACCAGAATGCTTTGTCATATACATGCTTTTGGCAAGCATGATACTGTTCGTATGCAACCTCTTCGACAACATAGCCTGCATGGTGCAGACATGCCAATGCGCCTTGAAGAAGAGCTTCCTGACGGAGAACGCATTCACTTTCTATGGAGCTATGCGTGCGAAACACAATGAAATGAAGGATCTCGCTCCCCTTAAAATCTCCGGCAATGCGAAGGATTTCAATCGATGTTTCCCCGTTCCCAGTTGGAGAAAGATAGAAAGCATCCCCGCAAATCACTTGCGCAGGATTCCGCATTTCCGTGGTTTCAATCACAAGAGGATTCTGCAAAATTTTATAGATCGAGAGTGCAAAATACTCTCCCTTATCAACAAACTTCTTCATTTTGGTCTCCCCTTACAGGAAAGGATTATCTGTATAGTTCGGCTGCATTGCCGACAACTGCTTAATAGTAGCCACGGGATGTGTCTTTAATACCTTATAGAGACTGACGATCGCCACTATAATGAGCAGTTCTGCTGTGCCACCGGCATATTGATCAATTGCCATCCCAGCAAAAACAAAAGCGAAGGCGGCTGTAATAAGCCATCCCAGCATCTTGTTTTTTTGGTGGAAAAGCTCTGAAAGATGCCGTTCATAACGCTTGCGGCTATATCTTATCATCGGCCTGGTCACACCACCCAGACGTATTAGTTTGTTCCAAGCATCTGATGCTGCGTTTCGTCTATTCGTGTTCTTCATGGCTATGTCCTGAAAATCCTCTGTGGCTGCTCTTACAATAGCGGTATAGAGAGCCTTATCTGTAGGATTCTGACTAAGCAGAGGCTTTAATATAGAAATAGCCTGATCCCAATTTCCTGCCAAAAGGTGTCCCATAGCCTGAGAATATGTTCTGTCGTACTGCATCTGTTGTTCCTGTTGAGCAGCATCGTTTATTGGCGTACCGCAACCACTGCATTCCATACGCATTCTTGTTCTATTGTAGTGAAAGCTGGTCCCTCCACAGCGAGGGCACATCTGAGCCATAGGATCACCTCCTCAGGAATGCGCTATTATCTGTTACGGGGAGGAAGAGCTTTGTGACCATTTCCGGGCCGCAGTCTGCTATCATGTGCAGGAATAGGTGGATGGTTAGAGGGGGCAGGGGCTGCTGCGACGGGGACAGCGCCTTCTGCTGCACCATCAAGTGCTGCAACAACGGCTCGTTCGGGCTTGAATACACTGCAGACCATGGGAACAAGGACCATGAGATGAATCAGCCCTGTAATCGCAAGCGCATAAATTGCAGATCGAACCGTTACATTCACCGCAAGCATAACCGCGCATTCGATAATAGTTGTGATTTCAAGGATCCCGGAAGCAACTGCCAGACCAGCTGTTTTTCTTAGTCCACACTTCCAATAAGATACGAAAAGCGTTGCAATAACCGCACTCGTAATAAGAGTTCCGCCAAGATAAATCGCCAAACGAGCAATTGCAGCGAGCGGCGCAAGCCACCAGAAAAGGAGCTGAGGGATCAAAAGACTAGCTGTTAAAACAGGAAGCACAGCATAGTAGTTTTTTGTTGTCATTTCAGTCACCATTCCTTTCAGAATCTATAGCCACAGATTGGGCATACATTGATATTACGAGATACTGTCCCGTTACAGGACGGACAGATTTTATGTCTGTTCGGCATAGGAGGTGGGGAATCTGCTGTTGATGTGCTGGAGCGTGAGCTCCTCGTATCGGAGCCTCCGAAAAGGTCGGTATGAGAGCTCATGGTAGACAGAGGCTCTCTTAAACTCGGAAGGAGCTGGGACATCATCATCATCTGGAGCATCATAGGTGCCATTCCGCCCGCAGTCCCACCACCAGCGGGCCCCTGCTGTGCAGAACCCTGGCCGCGGGATGGCATACCTGTCATCATTTCGCTGATAGTCCGACTGTCAATATTTCCGCCCCAGACCCGCCTCAAATGATCCAGTTCTAGGTCGGTTCTTGTTTTCCCTTCTGCATAGCTCTGCTCCAGAGAATAAAGTCGCTGAATCTCCTGTTCTGGAACGTTTATTGCTGTCAATTTAAACTGAGCAAGCTTTAACCCATACTGTTCAAAGCTTGTGCTAATGCTAGTTACTGCTGCATTTGCAATCCTTGCAAGACAGCTGTTAAATTCCGTTACAGACAGAAGGCCAAGTTCTCTGGAAAGAGCCTCTCTCACAGGGCCGAGCGTCATCTGCTCAATGCACGGCTCAATCTCATCCCCGGTGAACGCTTCATTGTAGCTTCCTATCATTTTGGTAAGCACTTTATACGGATCACCGATGGAGTACACGATACTACAGGAGGCAAGCGCCTTCATTGTTATCTGGAAGCGCTTTTCCTTAAAGGGAAAATCGCCGGTTCCCATCGTCATAAATTTTCGCTTGTCTGTCGAGATAAAGAATACCGATACCGTAATGCCTGCATCTCCACGCGTCATAATATGACGAAGTCTTACAAAAAACGGATCAACGCCTGTAAAAACCTCATAGCGGCCGGAGCAATAAGGTTGAGAGAGCTGACCGTTAATGGCAATATACGCCACTGTTCCGGGCGGGACAATCAGGATACTACCATTCACAACAGTCTGATTGGGGCCGCATTCGAGAGACTGAATGCGAATAAGGCTGTTGCCACCAGGGTCTCTAATGATAGACTGATACATGGTACTGTTCATCTCCTCGTTTATCGTAATTTTCAAAAATAGTGCCTATCAAAACGGCATCTTTGCGATATGCAGTTTGCGGATGCTGCTTGGGCATTATAAAGAAGGAAGGAGAAGCTTGATCTTCATCACGGAACGGCCATCGAAACGCTTGTGAATTTTCATATTCCCAGAATAACCATGCATACGAAGGCACTGACTGGTCAATCTGGCGATTTCACTGGTGATTTCATCCGAAGGAGGCGCTAAATTATCTGCTTCTTCCTTGACAGGATCATAGCCGTAAACAATCATTTCAGCCTCTGCAAAGCTACTTCCTATGCTGCCAATCATCTCTTTTCTTATAGGGTCACATACAAAGATGCAGACTGGCGCTGAAGCGGCTCTAGCGGATCCACTTACACGATCCGTCTGGGAGTAGAAGCAGCCAAGATCAGGATGTGTATGTCCTTCAAGGACAAATTCAGAACTGCCACAGAGCTTCATGAACGGATCCACAACACCGCCATAGGCGTCTGTATTGTACTTTGCCTCGGTTTTCAGGAATTCCTCACGATGGTACGTAAGAAAATCCAGACCGGGATTATTCTCGCCGTTGGGGCCAAGATTAGATGCACTCACCGCACTCCGGTTCATGGTCTGAATCTCAACGAAGTGTTTAACGATGACAATTGCGCTGCCTTGGTCATCAACGAGGAAATGCCCATACCCTGAATACTTCTGCTCTTTGGCGTTCATAGGAGAACGCCTGCCATAGCTGATCATGGCACGAAGCTCCTGATATGCTTCAGGGAGGATGATCACTTTGTTGGGGCCTTTTCCATGACGTTCAACAACCTGAGCCGCACCACACTTGCTTTCAATGAGCTCTCTGGCATTCTTGAAAGAGCACACAGGATATGTTCTAGGTTCAGCCGGTCGTCTTGTCGGCATGGGGGTAATTGGGCTTGTCATATTGGAGGATCCTTTCTTTAAAGCTTTCTTCTAGGAAGCGGAGGAGGTGCAGCAGTCAGTTTTTTGCTTCTGCGGGGCGGCAGTGCACCCCTTTCGGGGACATAAAGAGCCTTCGGCGGAATAGTGGGGAAGATTCCAGCTAGCACACCTTCCTTATGCCACTGAATAAGGTCGGAACACGCCGGGCTTTCATAGCGAGACACATTCGGGTCGTGGATTATATCGTGTGTGATCTTATCAATGACCGTGAGCAACGAGCTGGTAAAGGGGATCCAATTATCCAAACATGCTCTCCCGGATCTAAAAACGTTCGCGCTGGCAAGCCGACGATCCTTGGAATACTGCACCTCCACCTTCGTCAACGGGTATCCAGGGCGGCAAATGACGTCAGCCGTCATGGAATCACAGGGCTTAGGAGACACATCGTCCGCGTTGGTGACATAATGAGAGGGGGCGTTGACCGTGACCTTAAGGTGCATAGCTTCTCCAACTTCCGCCTTAGCCCTGCTGATGCATACAACGCGGGGATTGTACCGTCTCAATACCTCTGCGTAATCGTTTTTGAGTGCCTCGCAAGAATCCTCTTCCGTGATGGACACTGCTCTCGTTTCACCGTTCTCATCTTTATATGTAGCAGTATAACTCATATAGCGCCTCCTTATAATTTATCGATGATATGAATCTGCTCATGATCGTCCGCGCAACAGAAGGTAGTTTTTTTGATCTTGTTTTCATCAAGGAAGTCTAAGGCATTATTCCGCTGAATCACCTCAATGTGAGCCCCCAAGGGAAAACCCAGTTCATACAACGTCATCGCTTTGATATCCTCGGGACAGTTTTCGTTGAAAGCATAAAGAATCTTCCCGGTTTCAGCAGTCAGATTACCATTGATACGCTTATTCGCAGACAAGCATTCACCACAGAGCAGATCGTTCATAAACATCCGTCCTTCGTGCTTCATTACCTTTAGCTGTCTGCCGCAGCAACGACAAGGATTGCTGACCACAAAGCCGGCATGGACTACCTTCCTGTACTCAAGTCGATGCACGGACACTTCGAAGTCATCGCTGCCAAGGATCTGCCCGATTTCAGCGAGTGCTTCGCCAAGGGTTTTTCTAAGAACCGTACCGGGCAATGATTCAAGGTGTGCGGGAGGTTTAACGGCACATCCAGGACAGTTGCGCCTCGGCATCGGATGCGCAACAGAAAGCTCAAGAGATGGAAAAGGGGTATATGTCAAACGACGATTCATCCCTACTTCGAAGCCCAAAATATGCCCGCGGAACTGTTCGGCACTCAGGTGCGCAGCCATCGAGCTAGCTTGGTTCGATGTCCGAACAACTTCCGGTTCGCCATCAACAACCCTGATTTGAGGTCCGGTACAGGAAGTGCGAATATCTGCGTCCCTCATCCAGGACTCATCCATCAGGCACTCTAGGCAAAACTCGGTATTATCGATGATCACGCTCTGTGCCATCTCATCATGTGTCCCATCCATGATGAGCACCGGTCGTCTATCTTTCGGAAGCTGGCGAATTAGTTTATTGAGCAGGACCTTTGCAGCAAAATTGTCCACAGCCGCAAAGACAGCAGTATAGTCAGAAAATGCCTCTGGCCCGAGCTTGCATAAATCTGCATCAATGCCATTTGCCGAGCACCCTTCGTCCAGGAGAACCTGAACCCGATCTGCTGTGCATTCGGCCTTGTTTCGTCCTACATCTTCAGGCGTACGGACGAGGCAGCTGTGTTTGGCAGCATTTTCCAGTGTGAAGCGGTCAAAGTCCATTACATCCGGCGAGACTCCCATTTTTGCCAGATATTCCATGAGGTAAGAGCCTACCGCTCCGGAACCGATCACAAGCACTCTTTTGCCAAGGAAGAGTTCACGGTGCTCCGACAGTTTCAGCACGTTATAAATCTTTTTCATAAAGTCTGCCTTTCATTAAATCTTTCCGTTACGCTTGAATCGATGTCCCCTAGAGCAACGATAGCAATTCGAGGTTCCGTCCCAGAATATGAGCTGAGGCGCGCCCACAACATTTCGCTGTTTGTCGTATGGACAGCACGGAAACTGATCCGGCCTAACTCCCCGAGGACCAAGAGCACCTGCTGTTGCAGTTCTCGGCTCGGGTCTTCTGGGCGGTAAGGCCGGTGCAGTTCCTACGGCTCTGGTTCTGGTTCTGACACGAGACCGGCTGACAGATGGTGATGGCACATTCACTGTGGCCCTAGGCGGGAGCGGTGGAGGTGTATTAGCCTTTGGATGCTTATCTTTTTTCGTGGTGGTACAGGCAATTAAAATTCCACACACAGCCAAGCACAAGCCAACCATGATACATGTTGTCACCATCATGTCAGCCTCCCGTTATATTTCAGGCGACGCCTGCGTTATCACAGATCGCCAGCACATCATGATCCTGAAGACCGAGACCTTTAATGGTCTCACTCAAATCACAGGTAGATTCGCCGGTGCGCTTGTTCTCGAAAATGATCTTTGTATCTTTGGGGTTGATGCCCAAGTCAGTTGCATATTCCGTAAGCACCTGTTCCATCGTGTTGCTTCCGTACACGGGGGCATTGGAATACGTAGTGCCCATGATTTTATTGAGAAGCGTAATGGTAATAAGGTCTTCACTTGCAGACAGGGCGTCGTCAATAGGATAGTTCGTCATAGGTTGTTCCTCCTTATAGATATTAAAATAGTTTAAGCGATCTCCTCAGCGTTGGCCTCATCAGCCAGCCCAGGAACATTATTCACGGGGAATCCGGTGAGCACCTCTTCATGACCATGCAAATGAATTACATGGAATTTTACACTGTGCTCCTCAACGGCCTTTGCGATCCGGTTGGTTGCATTGAATTCGTACTTTTTCATAGTGACACCTTCTTTCTTTTCGCTCAATTATCGCAAGTCAAGAAATTAGCGCAACATTCAAACAACATATTTGCGATATGCAATTCAACGCTGTTGCTGTTGCATTAAAAAGTTGAGTTGCTATAACTTGTGGCTTCCTTGTGGCTTCATTTTACATGATATTTGCCCCTCAATCTAAGGAAAGCCGACTGCCATAAAGGGGGGATTTTCCATCATTTCTTGGGGAGTTCATGAAAATTGGGTTTTATGAAATTGTGCAGCCCTATAATTTTGATCAGTCTGGATTATTTTGATCCGTTCCTAATTCCATCAGGTTTGCTATGTCGTCCAAACTTACCGGTCTAAAATTATTTGCGCCTACACCCACATCAAAGATCCTCAATGGCAGATTCTCATTCCTTGGTGAATGCCCGTATTGGAAGCGGTCTCTAAAACGTTTCCCGAGATTTTCGGCATCGTAATCTATAATTCAAGCATTTTTTTGAAAACTAAGGAATGAACCATCGCAGGGCGGGGGAAAGAAGCCCTGCTGGAAGGGGAAAACAAAAAGCTGCCGCACCGTGTTTTTGTGCGGCAGCTTTTGCTTTTTTCTGCTGTGTTCCTGCGTGCGTCGGCAGTTCCGTTCTGCCTTATTCTGCCCCCGCAGAAGGCCGTTTTTGCCCGCCGTATTTGTGGCCGCAGCGCCTCCCGGCTTTCCCGGGAATGGCTGCTCGTTTTGCCGAAAGGTCGTACTATACCCGAGAAAAAAGCATCAGAACGCTGGTTCGGCCATTTATTCTACTGTTTCTTCCCGTTTTTACAATGTTTTTTATAAAAAAGTCTTTACAAATGAATTTTAAAAACATATTATATAATTATAAGTTTAGCTTCTTCACGCAAACATTTTTGTACCGGTTCGTATGGGGCAGCTGGGTCTGCCTTGCGATAGATCATTGGAGCCCGCCGGTGCAGCCCCGCTGCATCAGATCAAATACAGAAGGAAGGTTATGTATTATGCCTGAAAAGAAAGTTTCTGCTCCCGCAGCCGAAGCTCCGGCTGCCGAGGGCAAGACCCGCAAATCCACCAAGGCTCCCGCCCGCCGTGGCCGCCCGCCGCTGGCACCCGAGCTGTATGTAGAAATGGGCGGTGAGCAGTACAACATCACTGACATCATCGACCGCGCCAAGGCAGACTACCGCACCACCCACAAGGTCGGCGTGCAGTCCTGCAAGGTGTACGTCAAGCCCGAGGAGGGCGCAGCCTACTACGTCATCAACAAATTCTCCGGCAAGCTGGAACTGTAATTTTTTTCACAGGGACGCAGGCAGCACCGCACTGCTGCCGCGCCCGCCATTCCCACAATAAGGCTCCATAAACAAAAAAGACACCGCACAGCTGTGCGGTGTCTTTTTTGTTGTATAGACAGCAGTCGCTCAGAACCCCAGCATCTGCCAAAGGGACTTACGTTCTTCGGCCGGGTCCGGGTCCGGGATCTCGAACACATAACGCTCGGTGGCGTTGATGACGGTGGTGTTGCCGCGGGTGCATACCCGGGGCAGCTTTGCATCGTAATTCAGGTGTATGTGCCCGTGGATGAACCACTTGGGCTGATACTCGTCCAGAATCTCGTTGAAGCACGCAAAGCCCCTGTGGGCACAGTCGTCCCCATCGTTCAGCCCTTTTGCCGGGGCGTGGGTCAGCAGCAGGTCGATGCCGCCCTTTTTGTTCGCCTGATGCTCCAGCTTGTGCGCACGGCGGCGCATGGCCTTTTCGGTGTACTGGTAGGTGTCCTCTTTGTTATAGCGCTGACAGCCCCCCAGCCCCATGATGCGCAGGCCCTTCCATGTGTACACCTGATCGTCCACGCAGATGCAGCCGCCGGGTTCCCCCTCGGTCTGGTAGCTGCCGTCGTGGTTGCCGTGCACATACAGGATGGGTGCAGCGGTAAAGTTTGTGAGATATTCCAGATATTTCTTGGGCAGATCCCCGCAGGAGAGGATCAGGTCGATGCCTTCCAGCCGGGCACGGGTGTCATAGTCCCACAGCGCCTTGGACGGAACATCTGAGATGGCAAGAATTTTCACGTTCGTATGCTCCATTCTTTTCCGGTCAGACCGGCTCATTTCTCCAGACCCTTTACATTGTCCAGTCCGTTGATCGCCAGCACGGTACGGGTCTTTACGTCCAGCTCATCGTAATGGGGCAGCTTGCCGTGTACACAGGCATCCAGCCAGTCCATCTCCATCAACTCTTTGGGGCTGTAAACTTTATTCTCCGGGGAGTGCAGGTTGTCCTCGTTGTCATACAGCTTTTCCGGGAAGATATGCACATTGTCCGACCCTTGCAGCGTTTCCATCAGATCCAACAGCTGCCGCGTACCGCTGGGCAGTGATTCCTGATATTCCAGATCCTCTGCGCCGCTGCGCAGCCCCCACCAGTAGTTCACCGCGCGGGTGGTGGCTGCGTTGTCCCAGCTGCCGTCAAAAATGGAGCGCACGATCTGCACATAGAAGGTATCCCACCGCCAGATCGGCAGACCCAGCGGCTGCAAGCTGCCGTCCGGCAGCTTGCGGCACAGGCCATAGTCCCGGTTGGTATCGGCGGGCTCCCGACTGTCCCGGGCGTAGACCAGATCGATATCCGGACAGTCGGCAAAATCCAGCGGATGGGCTGCATCGGTCTGGCAGGCCCAGCGCAGCTGGATGCGGCCTGCCGGGCGCACGCTCTTCAACCCCTGCGCAAAGGCGTTAATCGCAGCGGGCACGCCGTACACGGGGTTTGCCGCCACATAGCCGACGTGCCCGGTCTTGGTCATGATACCTGCCAGCATGCCCAGCAGATAGGTCACCTCATAGGTGCGGGGGTAGTAGGTGCGCACCAGCGGGTGCGGCGCGTTCAGCGAGCAGTTCAGGATGCGGGTCTTGGGGTGCTGCGCCGCCACCTTCAGGCAGGCGTTGTACATCCGCACGCTGGTGGCAAACACCACATCCGCGTTGTTGTGGGCTACCTCCTCTAATATCTGCTCCGCATCCACCTCCGGGTTCACATCCTCGTAGCAGCTGATATACACCTTGTCCGGGAAAACCTTGGCCAGTGCGTCGCGCCCTTCGTCATGCGCGCGCACCCACGCACTGATCTTGGTGTTGTACTCGTGGAGGAACACCACCCGCAGCTCACTGGGCTGTTTGCTGGGACTGAAGATATTCAGCTTGGACAAAAGCGGCTCTGCGGGGCTCTTGGGCGGGTCCAGCGAAAGTTCCACGCCATGGGGCTCGGTAAGCACCTTCACCTCGTTCCACAGCTTTTCAAGGTTCTGCCGCACCTGTGCAGGGGTGGCATCGTAGGTGTCGGAGTAGCGGTACACCGACAGGTACACCAGCAGCGCATCACCGGTGGTCAGCCCCATGGAGGTGCCGCCCAAGGCTTCGAACTGCTGGTGGAACATGGTATAGAAGGCGGCAAAGTTCAGCCGGTCATCCTCCGACCATGCCTCGCCGCTGGCCTTGCACACCAGCGTCTGCAGCTTGCTATAGCCGCCCAGCTTGGAAAAATGCACATAGTTCACCTTGGACAGCTTATAGAAATCCAGAAACTCATAGTAGATCTTATTTTCCAGCTCGTCGGTGCGGGCAGGGATGAGCCGGGTGACCGTGCCCGGGATCTTGACTGCGCCGTAATACTTGAGCACCGAGACCCGCTTGTTGCCCTCCTGCACATAGAACCGGTTCATGTACTCAAAGGCGATGATGGGGGTATGGATGCCCTCTTCCAAGTGCGCATCGCACAGGTTCGACCACTTGGCAGCGAACTCGGTGTCCGGCTCCAGCAGAGGCATAAAGTCATACGAAAAGGCGGTGTGACGTCCGCTGGTCTTGGTGCCCACAAGGCTGTCTGACGGGATCTCCACCAGACCCAGCGGCTCCTGCGCCACGATATCCACGCCCTTGAGCACGTCGTCCAGCACGGCCAGATAGGGCGACTGGCCGCGGGCTATGCGGGCACGATAGGCGCGCTGCCCTGCGCGCAGTGCACTTTTATAATCTTCCAGCATAAGAACTCCTTTTTTCTCTAAGCACGGTGCCGCAGTCCCCCTGCCGCACCGGAACACCCCCAGTATACCACAAAAACAGAAATAAGGCAGTATTTTGGGGCTAAAACGGTTGATTTTCCCGGCAGATTCAGGTACGATAAGAATGCTATTCAAAACCGACAGGAGTTTACTATCATGCAGACCGTTTCTCTGCCCGTGCTCGAGGCGGGCGAATACGCCGGCGGCGTATGGTATTACGAGCCCCACACCTACCAAAGCTACCGTTATGTTCTGGGGCGGGTGGGCAAGCACCCGCTGGTGTGCATCGGCATCAACCCCAGCACCGCCCAGCCCGGTGCGCTGGACCCCACCTTAAAAAGCGTGGAGCGGCTGGCCGCCGCCAACGGCTTTGACAGCTGGATCATGTTCAACGTCTACCCCCAGCGCGCCACCGACCCCAACGATATGGACAAGACCCCCGACCGCGCCCTGTGCGATGAAAACCTGCGCTGGCTGCAGGCCGTGCTGGCGCAGACCGAGCCCACCATGTGGGCGGCATGGGGCACCCTGATCGAAAAGCGGGACTACCTGCCCGGCCTGATGCGGGAGATGGTGGCCCTGACGCAGGAGCGGGAGATCCCGTGGGTCACCTTTGGCAAGCGCAGCAAAAAGGGACACCCGCACCACCCGCTGTACCTGCGCAAGGATTCCACCCCGGAGCCCTTTGATGTGGAAAACTATCTGGACACCTG
>ERZ1026860.476-NODE-476-length-26621-cov-10.723293_pt1 | contig 26621 bp, 21 predicted proteins | sample MGYA00380160_ERZ1026860 | MGnify/ENA primary metagenome ERZ1026860 (study PRJEB33269, sample SAMEA4719796) | human gut metagenome | biome: human-associated habitat; feature: organic feature; material: feces | place: Cameroon | collected 2013-10 ... | reverse complement strand
TTATATAAGATGATAAAAATAGTACTATTTTTCTGGGGGCTCGGATGATGATAAAGATTTTTTTGGTGGAAGATGAAATTGCAATCCGTAAGGGAATCAAAAACAGTATTGACTGGGAAAAAGAAGGATATGAGTTTGTGGGAGAAGCGGGAGATGGGGAACTCGCATATCCGATGATCTTAAAGACGAAGCCGGATATTCTGATCACAGATATCAAAATGCCTTTTATGGATGGATTACAGCTTAGTAAGCTGGTCAGAAAAGAACTTCCCGCAACCAAAATATTGATCCTGAGCGGATATGACGAATTTGAATATGCGAAAGAGGCGATCAAATTACAGGTTGCGGAATATTTGTTGAAACCGATCTCTTCCGCAAAGCTTTTGGATGTGCTCGCACAGGTGAAAGAAGTGATCAGACAGGAGCAGGAAGAAAAGGAACTGATCAAGAAGTATAAAGAAGATATGAAGGAAAACCGTGAGCTGGAAAAAGAACGGTTTTTAAACCAGATCATAACACAGAATCTAAGTCTGGCTCAAATACTGGAGACAGGAGAATCTCTGGGGATGGATCTGAGTGCGCCCTTATATAATGTACTGCTTTTAAAAATTACCGAAAACGGGGGAAAGCAGGAGACATATGCGGAAATTGAGAGCGCGCTGGATACGTTAAGCGGTGTATTTTCTTTCCGGAGAGGTGTGGATGAATGGCTCTTCTTACTGACTGCGGATGATGCAGAGAAGATGGAGAGGCGGATTGAAAGCTGCAGAAAGACAGTCAGACAGATCACAGAAAAAACAGATCCGCCGGTGGAATACTTCGGAGCACTCGGAAATCCGGTGGAAAGACTCAGGGAGATCAAAAATTCTCTGAAAGAAGCTGAAAAGAAGTTTGCTTTCCAGTATTTAAAAAAGTGGAACCAGATTTTGGAAATACCGGTCAGAGATGTCGGATTATCCGAAAATCCGCAGACTGAAAAGAAGGAAAATGAAGAACTTCTGATCAGTTCTGTACAGGTTGATAAACTCAATCACAAAATTATTGAGAATTTCATTCATACAGGTCTGCGCAGGGAAGTTTCCAACTTTGTAGATGATTATTTTATGAGTCTGGGTGAAAAGAGTGTCCAGTCACTGATGTTCAGACAGTATGTTGCCATGGATTTTTATCTGGCTGCGGTAGCTTTTCTGGAAAGGCTTGGATTTTCCTCAAAAGAACTGGTAGAGCGTTGCGGTGATCTGAAGGAAATGGAACAGGTGATACAGACAATAGAGCAGACAAAAGAATATATCAAAAAAGTACTCGATGCAACATTGGAATGTCGGGAGTCTGTGTCAAGGAAGCGTTACAGTGATCTTTTAAAAGAGGCTGTTTCCTACATCGAGCATCATTATGAGGAAGAAGATATTTCACTGAATCAAGTGGCTGCAAGTGTAAATATCAGTCCAAGTCATTTCAGTACAATATTCAGTAAGGAAATGGGAGAAACCTTTATTGAATATTTGACAAACGTCAGAATGGAAAGGGCAAAGCAGCTTCTGCGGAGCAGTACAATGAAAACGGCAGAAATTGCGTATGCAGTTGGCTACAAGGATGCGCATTATTTCAGTTATCTGTTTAAAAAAGTACAAAAGTGTACCCCGCGTGAATTTCGTACACAGGTATAAGACAGGAGGCAGTTTTGAAAAAGAATTCGTTGCTGAAACAACGTTTGAATATGTTGATGGGTATTTGTCTGCTGCCGCTGGTTGTGATCATTATCTACCTGATCATTATGATCTACAGTTTTGCGGATCGTTATGATGCGATCGTTGGAAAGATTGAAATGGCTAATGCATATAATATCAATTTTAAGGATGATATGGATTACATCATGTATATCATTGCGGTAAACTCTGAACGTGCCAAGGAGCTTGTCGATACGCAAAAGCCGCATGAAATGATAGATGACGCAAGGCAGTCCTTTCAGAAGATGTATGATGCCACAGAGGATGAGTATGCGAAGAATCAGCTGACGATGATATTGAAAGCACTGGATACATTAGAGGATCGTGTGGAAGAAATAGAGAAGGATGCGCTGATTTCCGGGCAATACGATAAAAATATGGAACGTCTGGATGTTAATATCCGTATTTTGACACAGCTGATCCAGGATCAGATCCAGCAGTATATTTATTATCAGGCGACAAATCTGGAAAACCTCAGAAGTGATATCCGAATGGATGTGGATCAGGCAGCACGGACGGTGACAGTAAGCTTTGTTTTAATCCTGGCAGCAGCACTTATCATCAGTCGGAAGATCATGCTGAGAATCACAAAACCGATCGAAAGCTTGTGTGAAGCAACCAGAATTGCAGGACAGGGTGATTTTGCAGTCCGGGCAAAAGGTGGCAATGATGATGAAATGGCGATCTTAAGCACAAGTTTTAACCAGATGGTGGAGCAGATCGGCGATCTTGTAGAAGGGATCAAAGTGGAGCAGCTCAATCTGAAAGCAACAGAGCTGAAGCTCCTGCAGGCGCAGATTAATCCGCATTTTTTATATAATACGCTGGATACGATCATCTGGCTGGCAGAGGCAGGCGAAAAAGAGCAGGTCGTCAATATGGTATCTTCGCTTTCTGATTTTTTTCGTACAACACTTTCGAAGGGGCAGGATTTTATTACGGTGCAGGAAGAAGAGCTGCATATCCAAAGTTATCTCCAGATCCAGCAGTTCCGCTATCAGGATATTCTGGAGTATGAAATAAAAATACCGGAAGAGTTGTATCAATACAAAATATTAAAAATGACGTTGCAGCCTCTTGTTGAAAATGCGTTGTATCATGGCATAAAAAACAAAAGAAGGCTGGGGCATATCCGTATCAGCGGGCAGATAGTGGGAGACTGTCTTGCATTTGAAGTTTATGACGACGGAAGCGGAATCGATCCGGAAAAACTGATCCGTCTGAAAAAAGTATTGGATGGTGAAATAGAGGAGAAGGAAAATCCAAGTGGCTTTGGACTTTATAATGTGCAGCAGAGAATCCGTCTGAACTATGGACAAGGATATGGATTACAATTGGAAAGCGAGTATGGAGAATGGACGAGAGTCTATGTCAGGATCCCATGCAATAATATCAAACAAATTTCGTAAAAAAATCAACTTTTTCTGACAAAAAATAATAACATCCCGAATATTAGAAAAAATTTGCACTTTATTCAAAAGAAACTCCGTATTTTTTGCTGGCAGATTACGTTATGATTAGACCATCAAAAACGTGGTAACAAGCAAAAAGGAGGATACGCCATGAAAAAGAAATTATTAGGGATTTTACTTAGCACCGCAATGATCGCAACAATGCTGGTAGGATGTGGAAGCAGTGCAGCAGACACAACAGCTCCTGCTGACAGCAGCACAGAGGAAAGCACAGATGCAAGTGCAGATGCAGAAACAGAAGCACCTGCAGCATCAGGAGATCTGATCAAGGTAGGTATCATCAATAATGATCCGAATGAATCAGGATATCGTACGGCAAACGATAAAGATATGAAAGCAATGTTCACAGAAGAAAACGGATATGAAGCATCATTCGCATACAGTTTAAAGAATGATGAACAGATCACAGCAGCACAGAAGTTCATTCAGGACGGTGTTGATTATCTTCTTCTCTCCGCAGCAGATACAGCAGGCTGGGATTCAGTTCTGCAGGATGCACAGGATGCAGGAATCAGGGTTATCTTATTCGATCGTACGATCGATGCAGATGAGAGCCTTTACGAAGCATCTATCGTTTCCGATATGGCAAAAGAAGGAGAAACAGCAGTTGAATGGTTAAAGAGCCAGAACCTTGATGAATACAATATCATTCATTTACAGGGTGTTATGGGTTCTGCAGCACAGCAGGGTCGTACAGGTGCTTTAAATGATACAGTTGCATCTGACGGATGGAATCTTGTAACACAGCAGACCGCTGAATGGAACTCAGAAAAAGCACAGCAGATCGTACAGTCTGTTATTGACTCAGGTAAATCCTTCAATGTCATCTATGCTGAAAACGATGATATGGCAAAAGGTGCTGTAGCGGCTCTTGATAAAGCGAATATTCCTCACGGTGTAGGCAAAGACGTAATCGTTATGGGATTTGACTGCAATAAGTGGGCACTTGAAGAATTATTAAACCAGAACTGGAACTACGACGGACAGTGTAACCCATTCCAGGCTTCTTACATCGATGACATCATTAAGAAGATTGAAAATGGTGAGGCAATCTCTGAAAAGACAATCATCATGGATGAAAAAGGCTTTGATGCTACAACGATCACACAGGAAGATGTAGACAACTACGGAATCTAAGATCCACGATCATACAAACAGCCGGGAGCGCAGCGCAGCAAAAAAACTGCCTTGCGCTCCCTCTTTATAGGAAGGAGGATGCAGGGTGAAAGAAAACAGAGTACTTGAAGTGAAAGGTATTTATAAAAGCTTCCCCGGCGTAAAGGCACTACAGAATGTGGATTTTAATCTGTGCGAGGGAGAGATCCATGCACTGATGGGTGAAAACGGTGCGGGAAAATCAACATTGATCAAGGTGCTGACAGGTGTTTATACAAAAGATGAAGGACATATTTATCTGAAAGGAATGGAGAAAGAGGCGGTGATCCGTTCTCCGCAGGATGCACAAAATCTTGGTATCAGTACTGTATATCAGGAAATTACACTCTGTCCGAATCTGTCTGTAGCAGAAAATATGTTTATTGGCAGAACAAAGGGCGTAGGACAGAACTGGAAGAAAATGAATAAGGCGGCAGATAATATTCTGCAGTCGCTTGATATACCGGCAAAAGCAACCCAGCAGCTTGCAAGCTGCTCTATCGCAATCCAGCAGATGGTAGCGATCGCAAGAGCGGTTGATATGGAATGTAAGGTTCTGATCCTGGATGAGCCTACTTCATCACTGGATGACCAGGAAGTGCAAAAGCTCTTTAAACTGATGCGCGATCTGAAAAAGAAGGGTGTTGGTATCATATTTGTAACCCATTTCCTGGATCAGGTATATGAGGTTTGTGATAAGATTACTGTTCTGCGTGACGGACAGCTTGTCGGAGAATATGAGATCAAGGATCTGCCACGTGTGCAGCTTGTTTCCAAAATGCTTGGCAAGGAGCTGGATGATATGTCTGACATCAAAGGTGAGCAGAAGGCATTTGAGAAGAGTAAGAGTGATGAACCTGTTTTTGAGGCAGAAGGACTGTATAGCGATGCAGGTATCAAGCCATTTGATTTCCATATCGAAAAAGGTGAAGTCAATGGATTTACCGGACTTTTGGGATCCGGTCGAAGCGAGTGTATACGTGCGATCTTTGGAGCAGACAGAGTACTGGGTGGAACCGTAAAGATGAACGGAAAACCGGTTAAGATCACAAAACCGCTTGATGCGATGAAACAGGGTATTGCATACCTTCCTGAGGACAGAAAGAAAGATGGTATCATTGGTGATCTTTCTGTCAGAGATAATATTATTTTTGCATCTCAGGTGCTGAAGGGCTTCTTTAAACCGTATTCCAAAGCAGAAGCCAACAAGCTGGCAGATGAATATATTAAACTTCTTGCTATCAAAACAGCATCTGCAGATACACCGATCAAATCGTTATCCGGTGGTAATCAGCAGAAGGTTATTCTGGCAAGATGGCTTTTGACACATCCACAGTATCTGATCCTGGATGAACCGACAAGAGGTATTGATGTCGGTACTAAGATTGATATCCAGAAGCTTGTGCTGAAGCTTGCATCAGAAGGAATGAGTGTAACATTTATTTCTTCCGAAACAGATGAAATGCTCCGTACCTGTTCCAGACTGGTTGTCATGCGTGACCGTAAAGTGGTCGGTGAGCTGACAGGCAACGAACTGACACAGATGGGCATTATGAGTACGATTGCAGGAGGTGACCAGAAATCATGAAAAACTTATTGAAAAAACAGATCATGATTCCGATTATGGCATTGATCATACTGGCAGTATTTAATTTAATAGTAGATCCATCCTTTTTTAAGATCACAATGGGATATAACAGCATGGGAAATCCGGTATTGTCCGGTTATTTGATCACCATTCTGGATTACGGCTCAGAGCTGGCGATCCTTGCGATTGGTATGACGCTTGTAACAGCAGCTTCCGGCGGACAGGATATCAGCGTGGGCGCAGCAATTGCGATCAGTGGCAGCGTGGTACTGCGTGTGCTTTGTGGGACCAACTCCAGACCGGATACACTGCAGGCTCCGATCATTGTAGCATTTTTGGTAAGCTGTATTGTAGCAATGCTGTTTGGTGCATTTAATGGTGTTCTTGTATCTTATTTCAAGATCCAGCCAATGGTTGCAACACTGATCCTGTATACAGCCGGTCGTTCTATCGCTGCATGGATCAATAATAATGAACTTCCGATCGTTAATGATGCAACGTTTACTTATTTTGGTGGATTCATTCCGGGAATTCCGATTCCGACACCGTTTTTCATCATGATCGCATGTCTTATCGTGATGGCACTTGCGATGAAGTTCACAAATCTCAAATTATATGTGCAGGCAGTCGGTATCAATTCTGATTCCGCAAGACTGAATGGTTTAAATCCGAAGATGGTAAAGCTGCTTACTTTTGTAATTCTTGGATTATGTGTTGCGGTTTCAGGTTTTATCAAAGTAAGCCGTCTGTCAACTATTAACTATTCCGTTATTGCTAAGGATATTGAAATGGATGCGATCTTAGCGGTTGCACTTGGAGGAAACTCATTGAGTGGTGGTAAATTCAATTTGCCGGCTTCTATCCTCGGTGCGTATGTGATCCAGTTCCTGACAACAACGCTATATAAATTTAATGTACAGTCAGATGCGCTTCCGGCTTATAAGGCGATTGTTGTTATTGCGCTTGTTGTTTTCAGTGCACCGGTCGTAAGAGAAAAAATTGCCGGTTTTACCAAAAAATTGAAAAACAGTGAACAGGTAAAGGGGGTTGCGTAATATGTCAGAAAAAAAGAAAATGGGATTTTTTCAGAAAACAAAAAATATGACAGATACCAATCTGCTTCTGGCAATTACCATGATCGTATTTTTTGCCATGTACATAGGTGCTATGATTTTTGAAGGAAAGGGATTTTTAAAGGCACAGACATTTTTAAATATGCTGAATGCCAATGCAGCATTGATCATTGCATCCTGCGGTATGAGTATTGTTATGATCACGGGAAGTATTGATATTTCTGTTGGCGGTGTGGCTGCACTTGTCAGCATGTGCTGTGCGGTTTATCTGGACTATCATGGTGGAAATGTAGTAACAGCAATCTTTATTTCACTAGGTATCGGACTTTTATTTGGTCTGGTACAGGGCTATTTGGTAGCCTATTTGGATATCCAGCCGTTTATTGTATCCTTGGCGGGAATGTTTTTTGCACGAGGCATGACAACAATTGTAAATACAGAGCCGTTCAATGTGCAGAATGAGGCATTTGTGAAGCTGAAGGAAACAAGAGTGATCGTTCCGGGGCTTGGTTCTGTTAATAAACTTGGTAAATATGTCAATGCCTATGTAGAGATCGGTGTTGTTGTAGCATTGATCCTGGTAATTGTTTTATTCTGTATGTTGCGCTGGTCAAAGAGTGGACGTAATTTCTATGCAGTCGGTGGTAATCAGCAGAGTGCATTGATGCTTGGTATTAATGTAAAGAAGACAAAATTTATGGCACATCTTCTCTGCAGTCTGCTGGCAGGTATTGGTGGATTTGTGTATTTTATGCATGTTGGATCCGGTTCTGCATCCCATGCAACAGGCATGGAAATGAATGCCATTGCATCCTCCATCATTGGTGGAACAATGCTGACAGGTGGTGTTGGTAATATCATCGGAACGTTATTTGGTGTACTCTCCTTAAGCACGATCCAGAACATTGTATCTTCTGCAGGTCTTGATCAGGCTTGGTGGACCGGAATTACGATTGCAGCAATGCTTTGTCTGTTCCTTGTCATCCAGTCAGTTGTCATGTCAAGAAAGAAAAAAGCATAAAACTGGCAGAAGGACATACACACTTTTATGAAGATCTGTGATAAAATAAAAGTCTAACCCAAAGGACAGTGAGTATGGATAATGCGTAAGAAATTATATAGTCTGTTAAATTTTATATTGCTTTTCGGCTTGTGCGGATGTGCGGGCGGTGAGGCTGCGGCCGTACAGAATGCGGATGCCTATACGGAAGTAAAGGATATGGATTATATCGTTGTGGGCTATTCCCAGGTTGGATCGGAATCTGATTACCGTATTGCCAATACGCAATCTTTTATGGATACTTTTACGAAAGAAAAGGGGTATTATCTGCTTTTTGATGATGCACAGAATAAACAGGAAAATCAGTTGAAAACCGTGCGAAGCTTTATTTTGCAGGAGGTAGACTATATCATTCTGGATCCGGTTGTGGAAACCGGGTGGGAGTCGATTCTGCAGGAGGCGAGGGATGCAGGAATTCCTGTTATTTTATCAGATCGTTCTGTAGAACTTGAGGATGATAGTCTTTATACCTGTTGGGTAGGAAGCAACTTTCAGGAAGAAGGAGAAAATGCCGGTAAATGGCTGGCAGATTATCTGAAACAGCAGGGAATGGAAGACACAGTGAATATTGTAGCACTGCAGGGAACACTTGGATCAACTGCACAGATTGGCAGAACGAAAGGTTTTGAAGCTGTCTGCAGGCAGCATCCGGAGTGGAATCTTCTGGAGAGCAGACCGGCAGATTTTACACAGGCGAAGGGTAAGGAAGTTATGGAGGATTTTCTTCGCCTGTATGAAGATATAGATGTTGTGATCAGTGAAAATGACAATATGACATTTGGTGCCATTGATGCGATTGAACAGGCAGGAAAAACATGTGGCCCTGATGGGGACATCTGTATTATTTCATTTGATGCGGTGCAGGCAGCACTGATTGCCATGCAAAATGGAAAGATCAATGCAGACTTTGAGTGTAACCCCCTGCTTGCACCGAAAGTAGAAGAAGTGATCCGGCGGCTGGAAAAGGGCGAACAGGTTGAAAAGATGCAGTATATAGATGAAACCTATTATGACAGTTCTATGGATCTGAGCAAGGTGATTGATCAGGAAAGGAATGGGAATGAGAATGGAGAATTCTAAAAAAACAATTGAAAGTGGCAAAGCCGTACTTGGCATTGAATTTGGTTCTACCAGGATCAAAGCCGTATTGATAGATGAAACGTATAAACCGATCGCGTCAGGTGATCATGTTTGGGAAAACCGTTTGGAGGATGGTATCTGGACCTATACATTGGATGATATCTGGACAGGTTTACAGGACAGCTATCAAAATCTGGCAGCAGATGTACAGAAGCAGTATGGAGTTTCTCTGAAAAAGGTAGCTTCTATTGGCTTCAGTGCTATGATGCATGGTTATATGGCATTTGATCAGGAGGGAGAACTCTTAGTACCGTTCCGTACGTGGCGAAATGGTATTACACAGCAGGCAGCGGAAATATTGACAGAAAAGTTCAGGTATAATATTCCGCAGAGATGGAGCATTGCCCATTTGTATCAGGCAATTTTAAAAGAAGAATCGCATATTGATAAAATTGCCTTTTTTACAACACTTGCAGGTTACGTACACTGGAAGCTGACAGGCGAGAAGGTACTTGGTATCGGCGATGCTTCCGGTATGTTCCCGATTGACATGGAAAAGAAAAATTATGATGCTGAGAAGCTGCAGATTTTTGATGCGCTGATCGCCGATAGGAATCTTCCGTGGACACTGGAACAGATTTTACCCAAGGTTCTTCTGGCAGGAGAAAATGCCGGTGTATTGACAGAGGAAGGAGCGCGTCTTTTGGATGTTTCCGGACAATTGGAGGCAGGAATACCGCTTTGTCCGCCAGAGGGTGATGCGGGAACAGGTATGGTTGCTACAAACAGTGTCAAGCAGCGAACCGGAAATGTATCTGCAGGTACTTCTATATTTGGAATGGTTGTTCTGGAAAAGGCACTTGAGAAGGTGTATCCGCAGATCGATCTTGTCACAACACCTGATGGCAGTCTGGTTGCGATGGTACACGCAAATAACTGTACTTCTGATGTGAATGCATGGATTTCTCTTATCAGGGACGCTTTGGAAAGATTTGGAGTAAAGCCTGATACAAACAAGCTGTACACCACCTTATTTCTGGCTTCGCTGGAAGGAGATAAGGATTGCGGCGGATTGCTGCCTTATGGTTATTTATCGGGCGAAAATATTACAGATGTTCCGGAAGGCAGACCATTGTTTGTACGTTTCCCGGAAAGCAGATTTACGTTACCGAATTTTATGAAATCCCATTTATATACCGCACTTGGTGCGTTAAAGGTTGGAATGGATATTCTGCTGAAGGAAGAAAAAGTGGGAGTTGACAGGATTTACGGACATGGTGGATTTTTCAAAACTGCATGTGTCGGACAAGGTTACCTGGCTGCTGCGATCAATGCACCGGTAACAGTCATGAAAACCGCGGGTGAAGGCGGTCCATGGGGCATGGCACTTCTGGCTGCTTATATGCTGCAGAAACAGGAAACAGAAACTTTGGAAGATTTTTTGGCTGATAAAGTGTTTGTGGGTGATCAGGGTACAACCATGAATCCGGATCCAAAGGATGTGCAAGGATTTGAAATCTTTATTGAGCAGTACAAGAAGGGCATAGTAATTGAAAAAGCAGCAGTGGATACACTGACGGAATAATCTGCAAATCCAGCCTGACGGGGATCAGGATTGCAGAGAATATAGGAAGCAAGGAGAGATGATTTATGCTGGAGAAGCTGAAACAGGAAGTATATGAAGCAAATATGCTTCTTCCCAAATATGGACTTGTTATTTTCACATGGGGCAATGTAAGTGGTATTGACAGAGAGTCAGGACTTTTCGTTATTAAACCAAGTGGTGTGGATTATGATAAATTAAAACCGGAGGATATGGTTGTAGTTGATCTGGACGGAAATAAGGTGGAAGGAAGATACAATCCTTCTTCCGATACGGAAACACATCGTATCCTGTACCGGGAATTCCCGGAAATCGGCGGTATTGTACATACGCACTCCACATGGGCAACAAGCTGGGCGCAGTCAGGCAGAGGCATTCCGTGCTATGGTACAACGCATGCAGATTATCTGTATGGGGAAGTACCTTGTGTCCGGAATCTGACAAAAGACGAAATAGAGGAAGCCTATGAAACCAATACGGGTATTTTGATAACAGAGGAGTTTAAGGCAAGAGGACTGGATTATAATGCAACACCTGCTGTTCTTTGTAAAAACCATGGTCCATTTACGTGGGGCAGGAATGCGGAGGATGCAGTTCATAATGCAGTCGTTCTGGAGCAGGTTGCCAAGATGGCTGCCTATTGTGAACAGATCAATCCAAAGAATATGCCTGCACCCCAGGAATTACAGGATAAGCATTACTATCGGAAACACGGTGCGAATGCGTACTATGGGCAGAAGGAAGAGTGATCACTTACTTAATCTTTGTTCATAAAACAGGAATTCCATATCCTCATAGCCACGGATAGACAGATGACCGGTATCACAGAATACAAAGCCCTGAGAAGGATAGAGCTTTTTGGCTACAGTATTGGTTCCGATCACATCAAGGCGCAATACTTTTTTGCCGTTTTCTTTGCATAAGCGGAGTGCTTCGCGGATCAGCTGCCTGGCAATGCCCTTTCCCTGATAGTCCGGGTTTACGCCAAGGACGTGCAACTCGGCAGCTTCCGTATCTGTGGCTTTTGTGATCCAATTTATGGTTCGGTAAGTTTCACTGACGCCATTGGCAAGAGCCATCATACCGGCGATGGCTTCATGATCCCAAAGGATATAAAATTCGCCTTTGTTTATGTAGGATAAGATGGTTTCTTCGGTCGGATGCTGTCCCTTCCGCCACATGGCAAGATGCTCGATATTTGGTGTTTTATCAATAATTTCTTCATAGCACTGCATTGCCTTTGGCAGATCTGCAGCGGTTGCTTTTTGTATATGCATGGTAAGCCTTCTTTCTACGTTCTACGCTGGCGGGCGCACGGGATGTGCAGCAATTAAATTCTCGCTTTGCTCGAATGGGCTGCACAAGGTAGTCAGGGTCCCACCGCTTCGCGGTTTCCCTAACTACAAAAACCGTGCGGCCTGCTTCGAGCGAAACCCCCATACGTTACCTTAACAGTTAACTCGGCCCAGGCACCCTCACGGCACACAGGAGCTTCTGCTTAGTGCTGCTTTGTTCCCAACCTGACACGGTTCACAGATTCCTGTTGCGCAAGACCCAGACGTCATCGCCACTTATTAAGGGCAGCTATGAAAGCCAAAACCCTCTGCCGACCATCACCCCTACTAGAGCGGATTGTAGGTACAGGGCGCCGCTACTGCCCCGGCTGCACGGTTCGTTTAAGTATATCTAATTTTTAAAAGGATGTCAATGCATCGGACTTTAATCCATATTTTCCTTGATCCGGATATCTACCGCCGTGTAATTATACTCAGACTTTGGCAGATCTCCTGTTGCCAGATAAGAAAACAGAATGTCGAGCGGTTTGCTGCCCTGTACAAGCGGTTCCTGGCAGATCGTGGCGGAGATCACATCTTTTGCGACCATTTCTTTGGTAGTGGCAACCTTGTCAAAAGTAATGATCGTCATATCTTTTTTCTGACCACGCATGGCAAGTGCTGCGCGACAGCCACCGTATACACCTGCAGCAGCAAAGAAAAGGGCATTGATCTCCGGGTGCTCCTTCAGAAGCTGGGTTGTCCGGTCATAACTGACAAAATCATCATCATCATTTGTGATCGTTGCAACAATATCGATATTCGGATAAGATCGGATCGCATTTGTAAAGCCTGCAATACGCTCCGTATGGCACAGGATCTCTTCGGAACCGGTAACAATACCGATTTTTGTGGACTCGTTTTTTGCCATCAGACGCATCAGACCTGCAGCCGTAGCGCCGGACTGGTAATAGTTACTGCCGACAAAAGCGATACGCTTACAGTTTTTGATATCCGTATTCAGAGCAACAACAGGAATTCCCTGCTCAAACAGCTCGTCGATACGCTTGGCAAGACGTGGATCATTGGTAGGTGAAATGGCAATGCCGTTGATGCCTTCCTTTACAAATTCGTCAATTGCCTGAAGCTGCTCAAGTGTGTCGACATTAACACGTTTGATCTGTACCGTACAGTTGTAGCAGGCGAGATCTTCTTCCTTCTGGTGGATTCCGGCAGTTACTTCATCAAAGAACGGATTTCCTTCTCCGAATAAGATCACACCAAGCTTTAAGTTCTTCTTCTGTGCAGCAAGCACAAGACCTGCACGATTTGGCTTGTAGTCGAGCGCATGCACGATCTCCATGATCTTCTGTGCGGTCTGTGGATTGACAGAGCCTCTTTTATTTAAAACACGGTCTACCGTACCGCGCGATACGCCTGCAAGATCGGCGATTTCTTTAATCGTTGCCATAACGATCTCCTTTCACGGACAAAACATAAAGTGCCCTCTTCTTTAAAAACTAACATACTCGACATACAATGTCAATGAAATATGTGCCATAATGTGATACGTGCACATGATTTATAAAAAAGTAACAAAAGAGAACGTCCGGAAATAAGAAAACAGGGAATATCATTGGTAAGAATGACGAATTGAAATAATTTTTCAACTAGATATTGCATTTTTGAAACGGGCATATTATAGTATAAATGTGCACGGGCACAAGAAAGCACGGTATTTGTGATTGAGACTCGTGTAACGAAGATAAAAGACGTAAATTAAGAAAATAAAACAGGAGGATGGATATGTTATATATCGGGGTAGATTTAGGAACATCCGCAGTAAAACTGCTGTTGATGGATGGAGAAGGTAAGATCCGGAATATTGTATCAAAAGAATATCCGCTTTATTTCCCACATCCGGGCTGGAGTGAACAGAAGCCTGAGGATTGGTATGAGCAGGTTATGGCAGGCATCAGGGAACTGATCAAAGATGCTGATAAATCACAGGTTGCAGGCATCAGCTTTGGCGGTCAGATGCACGGACTTGTTATATTGGATAAGGATGACAATGTGATCCGTCCGGCGATCCTTTGGAATGACGGCAGAACAACAGAGGAATGTGATTACTTAAATAATGTGATCGGAAAGGATAAGCTTTCTCAGTACACAGCCAATATTTCCTTCACAGGTTTTACAGCACCAAAGATCTTATGGGTGAAAAATAAAGAACCTGAGAATTTTGCTAAGATCGAAAAGATCATGCTGCCAAAGGATTATATCGCATATAAGCTTTCAGGCGTACATTGCACAGATGTTTCCGATGCATCAGGCATGCTGCTCTTTGATGTAAAGAACAGATGCTGGTCCAAGGAAATGTGCGAGATCTGCGGCGTGAAAGAAGAACAGCTTGCCAAGATCTATGAATCTTATGAGACAGTCGGAACTGTTTTACCGGAAATCGCAAAAGAGCTCGGTATTCCGGAAAGCTGTAAGGTAGTTGCAGGCGCAGGTGATAACGCAGCTGCAGCAGTCGGTACAGGAACAGTCGGAGACGGAATGTGCAATATTTCACTTGGTACAAGTGGCACGATCTTTATCTCGTCTGAAAAATTCGGTGTAGATAAGAACAATGCGCTGCACGCATTTGCACATGCAGACGGACATTATCATCTGATGGGCTGTATGCTTTCCGCAGCAAGCTGTAATAAATGGTGGATGGATGAGATCATCCGTACAAAGGATTATCCGGCAGAACAGAAGGGCATCACAAAGCTTGGTGAAAACCATGTATTCTTCCTTCCTTATTTAATGGGTGAGCGTTCTCCGCACAACAATCCGAATGCAAGAGGCACTTTCATCGGTATGACAATGGATACCACAAGAGAAGATATGACACAGGCAGTTTTAGAGGGCGTTGCCTTTGCACTGCGTGATTCCTTAGAAGTTGCAAGAAGCCTTGGTATTGACATTAAGCGTACAAAGATCTGCGGCGGTGGTGCAAAGAGCCCGCTGTGGAAGAAGATGATCGCCAATATCATGAACTTAAAAGTAGATGTCATCGAAAGTGAAGAAGGACCTGCGCTCGGCGGTGCAATGCTTGCTGCTGTTGCAAACGGTGAATTCGCTTCTGTGGAAGATGCAGCAGCAAAGATCGTAAAGGTTGTCGATACGGTAGAGCCTGAGCCGGCGCTTGTTGCAAAATATGAAGAGAAGTACCAGCAGTTCAGGGAAATCTATCCTGCCTGCAAACCACTTTTCGATATCATTACAAAATAATGTGATAAAAGGAGGACAAACCAATGCAGATTTTAGATGTTACAGACGCACGTTTTAAAAAGTATGGACGAATCGTAAAAAATGTTGATTTTACAGGTCTTGTGGAAGCAATGCAGAGCACACCTCTTCCGGATGGCGTAGAGTATGTTGCCTCTGTTCCGGAGCTGGAAGCGCTTCCTGTGATGCAGGAGCTTCAGAAGGTGACTTACGGAGAACTTCCGATCCAGATCGGTTACTGCAACGGACATAACGTACTGCTGAATGCGGTAGAATACCACAGAAGCTCAGAGATCAATGTAGCTGCAACAGATGCAGTGCTGATCTTAGGTTCCGAGCAGGATATTACAGAGGATTTCCATTATGATACATCCCTGATGGAAGCATTCAAGATCCCGAAAGGAACAGCAGTTGAGATTTATGGCACAACGCTTCACTATGCACCATGTGATCTCAATAACGAAGGCTTCAAGGTAACGGTTGTTCTGCCAAAGGGCACAAATGAGCCGCTTGACGAAGCACATAAGGATGATGAGGATAAGCTCATCACAGCAAAGAACAAATGGCTGATCGCACATGCAGAAGGCGGTCAGGATCCGGCAGCTTTCATCGGACTGGTCGGAAAGAACTTAAACATCAACGAATAAGCGATACGTGATAAACAGGTCAGACCTGTTGGAATAAACAAAATAAAATGAACCTTAAGTATGAAAGAAAATGGAGGAAAAAAATATGTACAATGCACCTGATGTAAAAATTGGTATCGTAGCAGTTTCCCGTGACTGCTTCCCGGAATCACTTTCCGTAAACAGAAGAAAAGCCCTGGTAGAGGCTTACACAAAGAAATATGACGCTTCTCAGATCTATGAATGTCCGATCTGTATCGTAGAGAGCGAGATCCATATGGTACAGGCGCTGGAAGACATCAAGAAAGCAGGCTGTAACGCACTTTGCGTATATCTTGGTAACTTCGGACCTGAAATTTCAGAAACCTTACTGGCTAAACATTTTGACGGCCCTAAGATGTTTGTAGCAGCAGCAGAGGAATCACAGGCTGACCTGATGGATGGTCGTGGTGATGCTTACTGTGGTATGCTGAATGCAAGCTACAACTTAAAACTTCGTAACATCAAAGCATATATTCCGGAATATCCTGTCGGAACTGCAGAAGAATGTGCAGATATGATCCATGAGTTTATTCCGATCGCACGTACAGTAGATGCACTTGCAAACTTAAAGATCATCAGCTTTGGTCCAAGACCACTGAACTTCCTTGCTTGTAACGCACCGATCAAACAGCTTTATAATCTGGGTGTTGAAATTGAAGAGAATTCAGAGCTTGATCTGTTTGAAGCTTTCAAGAAGCATGATGGTGATGAAAGAATTCCTGCGAAGGTAAAAGAAATGGAAGAAGAACTGGGCGGTGGCAATAAGAAGCCTGAAATCCTTCCTAAGCTTGCACAGTATGAGCTGACATTACTTGACTGGGTAGAGGAGCACAGAGGCTATCGTAAATATGTAGCGATCGCCGGAAAATGCTGGCCTGCATTCCAGACACAGTTCGGATTCGTTCCTTGCTATGTGAACAGCCGTTTAACAGGTATGGGTATTCCTGTATCCTGCGAAGTAGATATTTACGGATGTCTGTCAGAGTTTATCGGTTACTGCGTATCAGAAGATATCGTTACACTGCTTGATATCAACAACTCTGTACCGGCAGATATGTACGAAGAGTCTATCAAGGGCAAATTTGATTACACACATAAAGATACATTCATGGGCTTCCATTGCGGAAATACAAATACAAAGAAGTTATCTGCATGCTCTATGAAATATCAGAAGATCATGGCAAGAAGCCTTCCGGAAGAAGTAACACAGGGAACACTTGAAGGCGATATCGTTCCTGGCGATATCACATTCTTCCGTCTGCAGTCAACATCAGACAATATCCTTCGTGCTTACATTGCAAACGGTGAAGTACTTCCTGTTGCAACAAAATCCTTCGGTGCGATCGGTGTATTTGCAATTCCTGAAATGGGCAGATTCTACCGTCATGTACTGATCGAGAAGAACTTCCCGCATCATGGAGCAGTTGCTTTCGGTCACTTCGGAAAAGCACTTTATGAAGTATTCAAATACATCGGTGTAGATGTAGATGAGATCGGATACAATCAGCCTAAGGGTGTAAGATATCCGACAGAAAATCCATTTGCATAAGGTGATTTGAAGCAGGTCAGGCTAAAATACTTTGACCGCAGGCTTAAGGAATGGTACAATCAGAATGTTTATAAGGGTAGCAACCGGTCATATATGTGATCGGTTGCTATCATAGGGTAAGGAGAAGAGGTAGTTTTTCGCTCCTGGCTCTTATCGGAATAGCTGCTGCGGAGCACTTCTGTCTGTCTATGAATAAACAGCAGACAGGGCAGAAAGGTATCGGTGTTTCGCAAAAGCAGTATATTGCAACCATATAGAATGAAAAAGGAGAAAGCACATGACAAATTTAGAGCTTCAAAAAATGGCAAACGAAGTTCGTAAAGGTATCGTCACAAGTGTACACAGTGCTAAAGCAGGTCATCCAGGTGGATCTTTATCTGCAGCAGATATGTTCACATACCTTTACTTTGAAGAAATGAATATTGATCCAAAGAATCCGAAAATGGAAGACAGAGACCGTTTCGTTTTATCAAAGGGTCATACAGCACCGGGCTATTATGCAGCACTTGCAAACAGAGGATATTTCCCGGTAGAAGATTTAAAGACACTGCGTCACCTTGGTTCTTACCTGCAGGGACATCCTTGTATGCAGGAAACACCGGGTGTTGACATGAGTTCAGGTTCCCTTGGACAGGGCATTTCCGCAGCAGTCGGTATGGCACTTGCCGGAAAGCTTGATAACAAAGACTACCGTGTATACACACTGCTTGGAGACGGCGAGATCCAGGAAGGTCAGGTATGGGAAGCTGCTATGTTCGCAGGCGCCAGAAAGCTTGACAACCTTGTTGTGATCGTGGATAACAATGGTCTGCAGATCGACGGTAAGGTAGAAGATGTATGTTCCGTATATCCGATCGATAAGAAGTTTGAAGCATTCAATTTCCAGGCGATCAACGTTGACGGACATAATTTTGATGAGATCCGTGCTGCTATGCAGAAAGCAAGAGAAACAAAGGGTATGCCTACAGCGATCATCATGCATACAGTCAAAGGAAAAGGCGTCTCCTTCATGGAAGATCAGGCAGGCTGGCATGGCAAGGCACCAAATGATGAAGAATACGAAATCGCAATGGCAGATCTTAAAAAGATTGATGAGCAGTTAGAGAAAGCAGGTGAAGTATAATGGCAGATGTAAAGAAAATTGCAACCAGAGAAAGCTATGGTAACGCACTTGTTGACTGCGCAGAAGACTTCCCGCAGTTAGTTGTTCTTGACGCAGACCTTGCAGGTGCTACCAAAACAGGTATTTTCAAAAAAGCATATCCGGATCGTCATATCGATTGTGGTATTGCAGAATGTAATATGACAGGAATCGCAGCAGGACTTGCTACCTGCGGTAAGATCCCGTTTATTTCTTCTTTTGCCATGTTTGCAGCAGGAAGAAACTTTGAACAGGTTCGTAACTCGATCGGTTATCCGCATCTGAATGTAAAGATCGGTGCAACACACGCCGGTATTACAGTCGGAGAAGACGGCGCAACCCATCAGTGTAACGAAGATATTGCTCTGATGCGTACCATTCCGGGCATGACAGTTATTGTTCCTTCCGATGATGTGGAAGCTAAAGCAGCAGTTCGTGCAGCACTGGAAATGAACGGTCCTGTTTACCTTCGTTTCGGTCGTGCAGCAGTTCCGGTGATCAATGACAAACCGGATTACAAGTTTGAGATCGGTAAGGGCGTTGTCTTAAAAGAAGGCAAGGATGTAACGATCATCGCAACAGGTATCTGTGTAGATTCCGCACTTGTCGCAGCAGAAAAGCTGGCAGCAGACGGTATCGACGCAGAAGTTATCAATATCCATACGATCAAACCACTGGATGAAGAGCTTGTACTTGCTTCTGCAAAGAAGACAGGCAAAGTTGTTACCGTGGAAGAGCACTCCGTGATCGGCGGTCTTGGCAGCGCAGTTTGTGACGTACTCAGCGAAAAGGCTCCGACAAAGGTTTGCAAGATCGGTATGTATGACAGATTCGGCGAATCCGGCCCAGCAGCAGCGCTTGTTGCAAAATACGGCTTAGATGCTGAAGGTGTTTACAAGAAAGTAAAAGAGTTTCTATAGGATCATTAGCAAATAAATGAACCAATTAAATCCCGGGGCTGATAGATACTAAGCAATCGATAGTGTAGCCGACCGAGATATCACAGTTTTTTACCGGGTTCCCGCCACAGACGTATTTATTGTGGCGAGGGAACCTGTGTAAATAAAACTGTGATATCGCAGGGTAGGCAAACGTGATTGCGTGTATCTATCAGCCCCGGGATTTTGTGGGTTATTCTCACTTCATTCACATATCTATGCAAGACAATCCTCATTGTTATAACGCATTTGGACCTGACAGATAATTAGGTAAAAAGTTTATTGGTAATTGTTAATGCTTTGCAATAATGGTATAGTTATTACAGAGCATATTTTCTTTTCCGGAAGCTTTCTGCTTCCGATGAACCATATCTTTATGATGTCACATGCGGCATATCTGTTCATCTTTTAGAAAATCCATGCTTGTAACTAAATAAGAGCAGGGATTTGTGAATGATAACAAGACGATTTGCAGAGCAGATAAGAATAAATATATCCGGTCTGTAAAGGATATGATATATGTCTGAATTGCCAAAGCGCAGCAACTCCCTGCATCACACCAAAGGAGGATGCTTATGGCACAAAAAGACAAGAAAAGAAACTATCACAGCTATGGCAACATTTTTCAGAGAAAACAGGAGTGAGGTGACCAAGAGCATGGTACTTGATTATACATGGGAACGCCGCGAGGAACTGATCCGGGCAGAAGAATATGAGGATGGGAAGCGTGAGGGACTTGAAATTGGCAGAGCCGAGGGCGAAAAAGCTACACAAAAGAAATTGCTGCAAAATCTGATGGAAACACAGAGGATCACGGAGACTGAGGCAAGACAAATGCTTGGAATCCGGTAAATACATAGCTAGGCAGATAATAGACTGAATCCCGGGGCTGATAGATACTAAGCAATCGATAGTGTAGCCGACCGAGATTTGCGCAGCAAGACATGCTCATAGCAAATCGCAGGGTAGGCAAACGTGATTGCGTGTATCTATCAGCCTCGGGATTTTTGTATTTATTCTCACTTTATTCACAAATCTATGCAAGGCAATCCTCATTGTTATGACGCATTTTCTGAATGTAAAATGTAAGTAAAATATGTAAATTCCTGTGGTGTTATTGAGAATTGTATTATAAAATAATTCCGTGGAAACCTATTTATAGCATAAGAGGAGGCTATTATGGACTTTTTCGGAATATTATCAATGGTAGGTGGACTTGCTCTGTTTTTATACGGAATGCACCTGCTGGGAGAGGGATTATCGAGCGTATCCGGAGGCAGACTGGAAAAAATCCTGGAACGTATGACCAATAACCCGATCAAAGCCGTTGCACTTGGCGCGGGCGTGACTGCACTGATCCAGAGTTCTTCTGCCACGACCGTTATGGTTGTCGGTTTTGTAAACTCCGGTATTATGAAGCTTTCCCAGGCGGTTGGCATTATCATGGGTGCCAATATCGGTACAACCGTAACCTCGTGGATCTTAAGTCTGAGTGGTATCGAGAGCAGTAATTTCTTTATACAGCTGTTAAAACCAACCTCGTTTTCGCCGGTTCTGGCACTGGTTGGTGTCTGTATGTTGCTTTTTTCCAAGAAAGAGAAAAAACATAATATTGGAACGATCCTGATCGGCTTTGCAGTGCTGATGTATGGTATGGATGCCATGTCGGAAGCAGTGAAACCACTTGCTGATGTACCGGCATTTACCGGAATGCTGACAAAATTCTCCAATCCGGTGCTTGGTCTTCTGGCAGGAACGATCCTGACAGCTGTGATCCAGAGTTCATCCGCATCTGTCGGTATTTTGCAGGCGCTTTGTAAAACCGGTGCAGTCAGCTATGCGACAGCGATCCCGATCATCATGGGACAGAATATCGGAACCTGTATCACCGCAATCCTTTCTGCGATCGGTGCAAAGAAAAATGCAAAACGTGCAGCAATCGTGCATCTGTATTTTAACCTGATCGGAACGATTCTTTTTATGGTGATCTTTTATTCCGTGAATGAATTTGTGGATTTTGCATTTCTGACAGACAGCGCCAATGCAGCAGGGATTGCAGTGATCCACAGTGCATTTAATGTTGCTGCTACAATGGTACTGCTCCCGTTTGCAAAAGTGCTTGAAAAGCTGGCAGTTCTGACAATTCCGGAAGATGCGGAACAGCAGGAAGAGGATCGTGTGCTCGTGCTTGACAGCCGTTTCCTGGAAACTCCGGCTGTAGCCATGGAGCAGTGTCGTACTGCAACGATTGAAATGTCAGAGCTTTCCAAGAAAGCGATATATGATGCGATGTCGCTGCTCGCGCATTATGATGAAGAGAAGGCGCAGCGAGTACTTGATCTGGAAGATAAGGTAGATAAATATGAGGATGAGCTGGGAAGCTATCTGGTGAAACTGTCATCTAAAAACCTGACAGAAAAAGATTCCCATTCACTCTCTATCCTGCTTCACAGCATCGGCGATTTTGAACGGATCAGTGATCATGCGATCAACATCAAAGAAGCGGCGGAAGAAATGACAAAGAAGGATCAGCATTTCTCTAATAAAGCGCTGGTTGAGCTGGAAATCTTTTCAAATGCTTTAAAGGAGGTCATAGATCTGACCTTTGATATATTTAAGACGGAAGATCTGACAAGAGCAGCACAGGTAGAACCGCTTGAGGAAGAGATCGATTATCTGCAGGCAGAGCTGAAAAGACGTCATATCAAGCGCCTGCGTAAAGGAAAATGTACGATTGAGATGGGATTTATCTTATCCGACGTGCTCACGAGCTATGAACGTGTGGCAGATCATTGCTCCAATATTGCAGCCTGTCTGATGGAGGTCAATGATGATGCATTTGATATTCATGAATATAAGCTGGACATCGAGAATAAAGAAGATTTTGAAATGAGCTTTAAGAAGCTGAAAGAAAAATACATGTTACCATAAGCGAAAGGAAGGCGGTTTCTATGGCACTCATATATATTGTAGAGGATGACAAGAATATATCTGAGATCGAAAGCTATGCACTGAAAAATGCCGGATATGAGACAAAGGAATTTTATTGCGCAAAGGACTTTTATGAAGGGTTGAAGGAGCAGATTCCGGATCTGTTTCTTTTGGATATCATGCTGCCCGATAAAGACGGTCTGCAGATCGTGAAAGAGCTGAAGCTGGATAAAAAGACTAATATGCAGCCTATTATCCTGGTCACAGCAAAAACGACAGAGATTGATAAGGTAAAAGGTCTGGATATCGGAGCGGATGATTACATGACAAAACCGTTTGGTGTCATGGAGCTGATCTCCCGCGTGAAAGCGCTTCTCCGCCGCAGCGGACGAACCCATTCATCGCCTGTACTTACCTTTCAAAATATTAAGATGGAAGAGGACAAGCACTTTGTCAGTGTAAATGAGAAACCATGTGAGCTGACATTTAAAGAATATGAATTGTTAAAGCTCCTTTTGACCAATGCAGGGATCGTGGTCGGCAGAGATACCATTTTGGAAAAAGTCTGGGGAACAGATTTTGAAGGAGAATCCAGAACACTGGATATGCATATTAAAACTCTTCGTAAGAAGCTGGGTGATGCGGGAGCTTATATAAAGACAGTACGAAATGTCGGTTATATTCTGACGGGAGAAGAGTAATGAAAAAGAAGATCAATGCCAAAATGATGCAGATGGTCGCACTGACACTGCTTCTGACAGTTTGTGCACTTCTTGTGATCGGATATCACCTCTTGCAGGAACAGGTTATCGATGATCTGAAGAGTTATGCCGATATTTTGGGAAATCGCGATACAACACAGCTGGAAGAAAAAGATGCTTCCATGCTGAAATCCGATAAAATCAGAATTACACTTGTAAATGCAGATGGCAGTGTGATTTATGATAATATGACAGATTACCGGAAGATGGAGAATCACAAAAACAGACCGGAGATCGCGCAGGCAATGAAAACCGGAGAAGGACAGACAGTCCGTATCTCCAGCACATTTTCGCACAATACTTATTATTATGCGATCAGACTGACAGATGGCAGCGTGTTACGTGTTTCTAAGGAGGCGGGAAATGTCTGGCAGATTCTGCTGCGGTCGCTTCCGCTTTTGGTGGTTGTTTGTGCATTTCTGTTGGTCATCTGTGCACCAATTTCCCGGCTGTTAACAAGAAAACTTGTTGAACCGATCGAACAGATGGCGCAGGATATGGATCATATGGATACTATTCCGGTGTATGAGGAGCTTGAACCATTTGTAAAAACAATCCATGCACAGCATCAGGATATTATGAAAAATGCTAACATGAGGCAGGAATTTACTGCGAATGTATCGCACGAGCTGAAAACACCGCTGACTTCTATTTCAGGTTATGCAGAGCTGATCGAGAACGGAATGGCTTCCGGAGATGATACGGTTCGTTTTGCCAAGGAGATCCACAAAAGTGCTAACAGGCTGCTTACATTGATCAATGATATCATCAGACTGTCGCAGCTTGACAGTACACCGGAAACGACCTTTGAAAAGGTAGATCTTTATGAGGTTGCACAGGTAACTGTCGATATGCTTGCCATGAGTGCACAACAGCATCAGGTTTCTTTGCAGTTAGAGGGCAGAAAATGTTATGTATATGGCAACAAACAGATGCTGGAAGATCTGATCTATAATCTTTGCGATAATGCGATCCGCTATAATGTAGAGAATGGGCTTGTCTGTGTGACGGTCGGAGAGGAAGACGATAATGTCTTTTTGGCGGTGCGTGATACAGGAATCGGAATCAGTAAGGAAAATCAGGAGCGTGTGTTTGAACGTTTCTACCGTGTAGATAAGAGCCGATCCAAACAGACCGGCGGAACCGGTCTGGGACTTGCGATCGTAAAACATGTTGTAGCAGAGCATCATGCAAAGCTGGATATTAAAAGTAAAGAAGGCAAAGGAACTGAAATTAAGGTAACCTTTGTATAATGTTTGATTGTACAAGACATATTTTAAAGTACTATTGTACATCCGGTTCGATCAGGCAGAACTCATATCCAAGTTCTCTTGCCTGATCAATGAAATCACCAAGTACTGCAGCGTTTGTAGCAGACTGACCGTGCAGCAGATAGATCGCGCCCGGATGCAGTCTGCTTATCATTTTCTGAAGACTTTCTGCCTGATCGGGCTGATTGTCCACATCATAATCCAGATAAGCAAAACTCCAGAAAATACTTTCATAATTACAATTGTTGACAATTGCCAGAGACTGTTCGCTGAATTTTCCTGCAGGGAATCGGAACAGATACATGGAATAATCATATTGCTCACGTACATAGGCATCTGTCTGCAGGATTTCGTTTTTTTGTGTTTCAATATCCTGGGATGGCAGACCTGCGGAAGGATGTGTGGCGGAATGGTTTCCGATCACATGCCCCTCGGAGATCATCCTGCGGATCAGGTCAGGCTCGCTCTGGGCATAGGGAAGCGTTACAAAGAAGGTCGCTTTGACACCTTTTTCCTGCAACGTATCCAGCATAGAAGCTGTTGTGCCATATTCATAGCCCTCATCAATTGTCAGGTAGATTTTTTTTGCGCCATCCTCTGTCAGAGGTGCGTCCGTATTGACGAAATGTGCATGATAATTTTTATATTGTTCTTCGTATTGCACGCTCGTAACAGGGCGGTTTTCTTCATCTGCATTTGTGCCCTGTCCGTATCCGATACATTCCCCATCTAATGCTTCTACATTTTCGATCACAGCATTGGTAAGCTGCATTCCGTTCTGATCCGGCTTTACATCCGGAATGGTATTTGTGCAGGTTTCCTGATCCTTGTAGCATTCATAGGTCGTCATAACCGCGTCTGCGATCGCATTTGCATAGTCTGTCAGATTGGCATCGTACATTCTGTTGTCATCGCTGTCGTTGATAAAGCCCAGCTCTAAGATACAGGCCGGCATTTCGGCATTTGCGGTAATATAATAGTCATCTTCATTACTATTATAGCTGCCCTGCTTGATACCGCGGTTTCTGGAAATACCTACTTTCTCCAAAGAAGTCAGAATATTGGAGGCAAGAGAGGTTGTTTCATCGGATGCCCGGCTGTTGATCCAGGCTTCTGCACCGTTGCCCTTTCCTTTATTACGGTGGAGAGAGATCAGATAGCGGGCATTCGCCTCTGTCGCCGCTTTGCATCTTTGCGACAGATAGAGAAAGCTGTCATCATCACGCGTCATCACAACACGGATCTGTCTTTCTGAGAGGGCGTCTGACAGTGCTTTTGCCAGCTTCAGCGTGTCGTCTTTTTCGATACGTCCCTTGCTGTCACTGCCGATATCTTTTCCACCGTGTCCTGCATCGATGCAGACTGTAAATAAGGAAGTATCTTCTTCCTCCTGCCCTTCGATTTCGATTTCAGCAGGTGCTATACTGGAAACTGCATCCGCAGTCTGCGTATCTCCGCTTTCCCGAGAATCAGAGCGTACCTTCTGAATCGTAAAAATCAGGAAAGAAACTGCAAAAAGGGCAAAAAGAAGTACGCAGATCATCTTGATTCTCTGTGAGCGTCTTTTTCGTTTGTTCTGCCGGGAGGAGAAGCGGTTCGGTTGTTTGTAAAAGCTGTCAGACATGAAATATCCTCTTTTCATTGGTGTGGTACTTACCAGTATACATGGTCGAAAAAATTGGACAAGGGGGTGTGCAGAATCTTAAATAAAACTTCATAATTTGTAACTATTCAGAGCCATGTAAATCCGTAATAAACTGGGAAAATTTAACGTACAAAAGTGTTGACAGGAGGGGGAAAACAAGATAAAATAACTTTGGTTTTGAGCTGATTTCAAACCCAATCTTAGCAAATAAATTTGCACGATTGTTCTTGGATTATTTGATATGAAATTCAGCCCATCTCGAATACTGCGTATTCTCGATGCCCGTTTATTTGCAAATGCAAATAAACGCAAAATAATTTCATCTCCAATCTTAGCAAATAAATTTGCACGATCGTTCTTGGATTATTTGATATGAAATTCAGCCCATCTCGAATACTGCGTATTCTCG
>ERZ1026860.475-NODE-475-length-26677-cov-4.516715_pt1 | contig 26677 bp, 27 predicted proteins | sample MGYA00380160_ERZ1026860 | MGnify/ENA primary metagenome ERZ1026860 (study PRJEB33269, sample SAMEA4719796) | human gut metagenome | biome: human-associated habitat; feature: organic feature; material: feces | place: Cameroon | collected 2013-10 ... | reverse complement strand
TTCCCTTGACTGCTCTTTTCGAACTTGCTGTAACCTATGTTTGACGCTCCTGCAACGCTTCTACGCCCCGCAATACCCATACTTGCCAAGCGGGACAAAAAAAGGTATACTGTACCACAGGTGTTTCTACGCCAAACCGAAAAGAGTTTACAGGAGAAGCGTACTTTCATGAAAAAGGTACTCATCATCGGCGCGGGCCCCGCGGGTTTGACCGCCGGTTACGAATTGGCAAAGCACGGATATGAGGTAACCATTTTGGAAAAAAGCCGGGAAATCGGCGGTATTTCCAAAACGGTGCAGTATCAGAACAACCGTATGGATATCGGCGGCCACCGCTTTTTCAGCAAGGATCAGCGGGTGATGGACTGGTGGGCGGATTTAATGCCCCTGCAGGGCGCGCCCTCCTATGACGATAAGGTGCTGGGCCGTCAGGTGCCCCTGACCCTGGGCGGCCCCGATCCTGAAAAAGAGGACCGGGTCATGCTGATCCGCAACCGGGTCAGCCGCATTTATTACAATCATCACTTCTTTGATTATCCCATCAGCCTGAAATGGGATACCCTGAAAAACATGGGCTTCGTCACCACCATGCAGGTAGGCTTCAGTTTCCTGCACGCTACGCTGCATAAGCGGCCCAATGACAACCTGGAAAATTTTTATATCAATTCCTTTGGCAAAAAGCTGTACAGCATGTTTTTTGAGGGCTATACGGAAAAGCTGTGGGGCCGCCATCCGCGGGAAATTGACGCCAGCTGGGGCAAGCAGCGTACCAAGGAGCTTAGCGTTTTTGGCATTCTTAAGGATATGTTCTCCAAAATTTTCATGTCCAAGGAGCAGCGCGCCAAGCATGTGCAGACCTCGCTGATTGAGGAATTCCGCTACCCCAAGCTGGGTCCCGGCCAGCTTTGGGAAACCGTGGCCCGGGAAATTCAGACCATGGGCGGGCAAATCCGGATGGGCTGCGAAACCCTGGGCGTTACCACCGATGGCGGCCGGGTGACGTCCCTGCGCTGCCGGGATGAAAACGGTGTTCATGAAATGCAGGCGGATTATTTCTTTTCCTCCATGCCCATCAAGGATCTGGTGGCGGGCATGAACGATGTGCCCAGGGATGTGGCCGATGTGGCTCAGGGCCTGCCCTACCGGGATTATGTGACCGTTGGCCTGCTGGTGAACCGCCTGAACCTGAAAAACGAAACCCATTTGAAAACCCTGGGCAACATTGTGCCGGACTGCTGGATTTATGTGCAGGATTCCAGTGTGAAGCTGGGCCGCATCCAGATTTACAACAACTGGTCCCCTTATATGGTGGAGGACCCGGAGCATACCGTGTGGATTGGTCTGGAATACTTCTGCGCAGAGGGCGACGACTTCTGGAGCCTGTCCGAGGAAGAAACCGTGGCCCTGGGCGCGAAGGAGCTGTGCTCCATGGGCGTGATCAACAGCCCGGACGAAATTCTGAAAAGCCACCGGGTGCGGGTGCAGAAGGCCTATCCCGCCTACTTTGATACCTACGACCAGATCGGCAAAGTGGTGGACTACCTGAATACCTTTGACAACCTGTACTGCGTGGGCCGCAACGGCCAGCACCGCTACAACAATATGGATCATTCCATGGCCACGGCCTTTGAAGCGGTGGACGACGTGCTAAACGGCGTTACCGACAAAACCAATGTGTGGAATGTGAATACGGAGCAGGAATACCACGAGGAAAAGAAAGAAAACTGACACGCTTTAGGAGGAATCGCTCCCTTGCTACGCTTTGTACCCCGCGACGCGCGCCCGGTTGACGAGCGCGCCCTTGCCGCGCTGCGCCCCTATACCGGGGTGACGGCGCGGCTTTTATACGCCCGCGGCATTGAAAACGCCGCCCAGGCGGACGCTTTTCTGCACCCGTCCATGAGCCAGCTGCACGATCCCATGCAAATGCATGACATGGATAAGGCGCTGGAGATTCTGACGAACGCCCGTGACCGGAACCTGCCTGTGGTGGTATACGGGGACTACGATGTGGACGGTATCTGCGCCTGCGCCCTGATGACCCAGGCCCTGCGCCGCTTCGGCATCGATGCTCATCCCCATACGCCACTGCGTCAGGAAGGCTACGGCCTGAACCGCGCCGCTGTGGAAAAGCTGGCCCAAACCTATAAGGTGCTGGTCACGGTGGATTTGGGCATTACCAACCATGAGGAGGTGCGCCTGGCCCAAAACCTGGGAATGCAGGTGATCGTAACCGATCATCACGGGCTGGATTTGCAGCAAAGCCCTGCCGACGCGGTGCTGAACCCTCTGCTGGGGAGCTGTCCCTTTCGCAGACTGTGCGGAACCGGCGTGGCCTTTAAGGTGGCCCAGGCTTTGCTGGGGACGGAAAACTGCCGGGAATATCTGGACTTAACTGCGCTGGCCACCGTGGCGGATATTGTGCCGCTGGTGGATGAAAACCGGGCGCTGGTGGCCTTGGGGATGCGGGAAATCGCCGCCCGCACCCGGCCCGGCATGAAGGCGCTGCTGGCGGTCAGCGGCGATCCGGACCCGGTGGACAGCGGGGTGCTGGGCTTTCGTCTGGGGGGGCGGCTGGACGACGCGGGCAAGGGCGTGCGGCTGATGATGACGGACGACTCGGCCGCAGCGGCTGATCTGGCGCAGGAACTGGACCAGCTGAACACCCGGCGCAAGGAACAGGAGCAAAATCTGGTCAGGCAGGCTTCTCAGGCGGCGCTGAGCCATGATTTTCTGGACGAACCGGTGCTGATGGTGTGGGGAGAGGGCTGGCATGTGGGTGTTATCGGTCTGGCCGCCGGCCGGCTGTGCCAGCAGTATGCCTGCCCCGCCTGCGTGCTCAGCCTGGAGGACGGCTGGATGCACGGCAGCCTGCGCTCCATTCCCGGGGTGAATATCCACCGGTGTTTGCAGCAGTGCGACGACCTGCTGGAACGCTATGGCGGCCACGAACAGGCCGCGGGCGTAACCCTGAAGCTGGAAAATTACGAGGCCTTTCGCCAGCGGCTGCAACAGGCTGTGCGGGACAGCGCCGATGAAAGCTGCTTTATCCCCGCTCAGGAATACGATGCGGAGGTGCGTTTGCAGGACTGCACCGCTCCCCTGCTGGATGAAATTTCCCTGCTGGCCCCCTTCGGCTGCCAGAATCCCGCGCCGCTGCTGCTGGCCCGGGGCCTGTGCCCGGAGGGACGCCGGGCCGTCGGCGCGGACGGCAGCCATTTAAAGCTGGCGCTGCGGCAGGACCAAACCATGATGGATGGCATCGCCTTTGGCATGGGCAGGCTGGCTTCTTCTTTGCCCGACCGGGTGGACGCGGTGTTCAGTCTGGGGCGCAATACCTTTCGCGGGGTCACCCGTTTGCAGCTGGAGGTAAAGGCGCTGGAGCCGGACCGTCAGGCCCGGCGGCAGGCTTTGCGGCAGCCCGGCGAGGATTTGCAGGGCCTGCTGGGAACGCTGATGGACGAGCTGGAGCACCCGCAGGGACAGCCGGCCCTGGAACGGGATTGGGCGGATGTGCAAACCGCTTTGGCTGCGGCTCCCCGGGGCTGTCTGCTGGCGGCCCATACGCCCCAAACGGCGGCAAGGGCTTTGGCGCTGGGGGATTTGGACTTTTGCACCCAAACGCCCAAGGATGTGCGGGGCTTTGCCACGGTGGTGCTGAACCCGCTGCCCAGTCTGGCGGAAGGGTGCTTTCGGCAGGTTTGGCTGCTGGACGGGGCCCTGTGCCTCGGTGAAGCGGATTTGTGGCGAAGCCGCTTCCCCAAAGCCCAGGTCTACGCCCTGCCGGTCAGTCCGGAGCTGAAGGATGCCGCCCGGCGGCTGGACGCGGGGGACGATGGATTCCGCCGCCTGTACAGGGTGATGCGCGCCTGGCAACGGTACACCTTACAGGATTTGTGCCGGGAAAGCGGCCTTTTGCCGCCTCAGGCCCGCTTGGGACTGGAGGCCTTCCGCCAGCTGAAACTGGCGGAATACACCGCCTCGCCCTTCCGCTACGCCCTGCTGGACGCGGTAAAGTGCCGTCTGGGGGACAGCCCCATTCTGCGCACCCTGCGGGCTTTGCAGGGCGGCGATGACTGACGCGGCCAACTTTGACCTTGACAAAGGACCGCCGCCGGGCTATCATAGACACAGAACCGTTGAGGAAGAGGAGTACCCGTCCTTTCGGCACGGCAAAGGGAACCGCGGATAGTGAGAACGCGGCCCGCGCGGGATGGGGAATGGACTTCCGAGGGCGGCGGCGAAAACGTTTGTAGCCGCCGACGGGATTCCGCGCCCGTTATCCAGGCGGCGCGTATGCTGGTACGCGACAGAGCCCGCTATATGGGGAATTTGAGTGGCACCGCGGAAATTCCGCCTCAATCAATTTTGTTTGGGGCGTTTTTTCATGCCGGGCCATGGGAAAGGATGGATGTGTTCTTTTGAAAAACGGCAAGAATCTGCTTCTTTTGCATGGCACGCTGCTGGTATACGCGGTGGTCAGCGTGTTCGCCAAGCTGGCGGGCCTGCGTATGGCGGATGGTCAACGGGGCGCGACGCTGCTGTTTCTGGCCCTGGAGGTGCTGACGCTGGGGGCGTATTCCATCCTGTGGCAGCAGGTATTAAAGCGTATGCCCCTCAGCTTTGCCTACAGCAACAAGGGCGTATGCACCCTGTGGACGGCCCTGTTCGGGCTGACCCTGTTTGGCGAAACCCTGACCTGGGGAAAGGCGGTTGGCATTCTGGTGGTGCTGGCCGGAGTGTTGCTCGTGGTGACGGATCATGAATAGCGGCGTTTTCATTTACCTGATTACCCCGTTTTTGTCCGCCGTCAGCCAGCTGATTTTGAAAAAAGCGGCGGATAACCCCAAGTACACCGGCCTTCGCGCCTACCTGAACCTGCCGGTCATCGGGGCCTACGCCCTGTTTTTTGGCTGCATGCTGCTGAACGTGGTGGCCCTGCGCACCCTGGATTTAACCGTAGCCAGCGTGCTGGAAGCGTCCGGCTATATCTATGTGATGGCGCTCAGCTTCTTCTTCCTGAAGGAAAAAATCACCCTGCGCAGGCTGATTGGCAACTGCGTGATTATTCTGGGCATTGTGCTCACCCTGACCCTGCGATAAGGAGGAAAAACAACCATGGAAAACACGGAAAAAAAGCCTATTATCTTCTCCGGTATTCAGCCCTCCGGCACCCTGACCCTGGGCAACTACATTGGCGCGCTGCGTAACTTTAAGCTGCTGGAGGACCAGTACCAGTGCATCTATTGCGTGGTGGACATGCACGCCATTACCGTGCGGCAGGACCCCGCCGCCCTGCGCCGCCGCTGTCTGGAACTGGCGGGCATTTACATTGCCAGCGGCTTGGACCCCAAAAAGAATATCATCTACTGCCAAAGCCATGTCAGCGGCCACGCGGAGCTGGCCTGGATTTTGAACTGCTATACCTACATGGGCGAATTAAGCCGCATGACCCAGTACAAGGATAAGTGCGCCAAGCATGCCGATAATATCAACGCGGGCCTGTTTACCTATCCCACCCTGATGGCGGCGGATATTCTTCTGTACCAGACCAACCTGGTGCCCATCGGCGCGGACCAGAAGCAGCATCTGGAACTGACCCGGGATATCGCTCAGCGGTTTAACGGGGTTTACGGCGACGTGTTTACCATTCCCGAGGGCTACTTTGGCAAGGTGGGCAGCCGCATTATGAGTTTGCAGGAGCCTACCCGCAAGATGAGCAAATCCGACCCGGAGGAAACCTACATCGCCCTGCTGGACCCGCCGGACGTGATTCGCCGCAAGGTCAAGCGCGCCGTTACCGACAGCGACGCGGAAATTCGCTTCGACCCGGAAAACAAGCCCGGCGTCAGCAACCTGCTCAGCATTATCGCGGCGCTGAACAACCAGACGCCCCAGCAGGCGGCGGACGAGCTGGCGGATCAGGGCTACGGCCAGCTGAAGGAACGGGTGGCGGACCTGGTAATCGCCGCGCTGGAGCCCCTGCAAAGCGAGCATAAGCGCCTGATGGCGGATAAGGCCTACCTGCAAAGCGTGCTGGACGAAAACGCCCAGATCGCCGACCGCATGGCCCAGCGCACCCTGCGCAAGGTAAAGCACAAGATCGGTTTTGCCGAGCACGGCAAACAGTAAGGAGACGGAATGGAAAACAATCGCTTTGATTTAATCATTATCGGTGCGGGTCCCGCAGGCATTTTCGCCGCCCTGCAAATGACGGAAAAACGCCCGGAAAGCCGTGTGCTGATGATTGATACCGGACGGGCCATCTCTCACCGTTCCTGTCCAGCCCGTGTGGACGGCAAGTGCCGCCACTGCGACCCCTGTGGCATTGTGCATGGCTGGGCGGGCGCGGGCGCGTTCTCCGACGGCAAGCTGTCCCTCAGCGACGAGGTGGGCGGCCATGTGGCGGATTATATCGGCCACAAGCGGGCTATGGAATATATCAAGCACGCAGATGACAAGTATCTGCAATTTGGGGCAAGCCCCGTGGTTCATGGCCTGAACAACAGCCGTGTGGACGAAATCGCTTACGAGGCCAGCCGGTACAACATTCATCTGGTGCCCTGTCCTGTGCGCCATCTGGGCACGGAAAACGCGGGCCCCGTGCTGGGGGCCATGCACGATTACCTGACCCAAAAGACCCATACCACCTTTATGGAGCTGACCAGCGCCCAGGACATTCTGTGCGAAAACGGCAGGGTGGTGGGCGTGCGCATCTGCCAAAAAGGCCATGAGCCGGAAGTGGTATACGCCCCCTATGTCATCGCGGGTCCCGGCCGCGGCGGCGCCAAGTGGCTGACCGAAACGGTGAACAAGCTGGGCCTGCGTACCCAGAACAACGAAGTGGATATCGGCGTGCGGGTAGAGGTGCCCAACGCCATTATGGACCACCTGACCAAAGAACTGTACGAGGCCAAGCTGGTCTACTACAGCGACACCTATGAAAACAAGGTGCGTACCTTCTGCATGAACCCGGGCGGCGAGGTCAGCCAGGAATATTACGAGGGCGGCATCGCCGTGGTAAACGGCCACAGCTACGAGGACGCGGCCAAGCGCACCGGCAACACCAACTTTGCCATGCTGGTATCCACCCGCTTTACCGAGCCGTTTGACCAGCCCATTGCCTATGGCCGCTATATCGCCGAGCTGGGCAATATGCTCACCGGCGGTCCCATTATGGTGCAGCGCCTGGGCGACCTGCTCAAGGGCCGCCGCACGGACACTGCCCGCCTGGCCAAGTCCACCACCATTCCCACCCTGTCCACCGCCGTGCCCGGCGACCTCAGCTTTGTGCTGCCTGCCCGCCACCTGACCAGCATTGTGGAGGCCCTGCGGGCCTTTGACCATCTGGCCCCCGGGCTGTACAGCCAGAACACCCTGCTTTACGGCGTGGAGGTGAAGTTCTATTCCAGCAAGGTGCTGGTGGACAGCAATTTTGAAACCGCCATTAAGGGCCTGTTTACCGTGGGCGACGGCGCGGGGATTACCCGCGGCCTGATGCAGGCGGGCGTCAGCGGCATGGTGGCCGTGGACGAAATCGCGGGCCGCATAAGCAAGGAAAACGCCTGACAACAGAAAGGATGAATAACCATGAAAAAAGCAATCGCCCTTTTACTGGCTTTGTGCCTGCCGCTAAGCTGCGCGGCGGCGGAAGGCCGCCTGCTGGACAACAACCGCATGGAGCTGAATCCCGCCGCCAATACCTTTGCCTGCCGTGAAAAACGAACCGACGACTACTATGTGGTGGACGCCCAGGGCAACAGGCTGTCTGACGGCTATGCCGCCATGAGCGTGAAAAAAAGCGGCTATGAGGTGGTAAACGAAAACGGCGTGAATACCAGCGGCCTGCTGGATGGACAGGGCGGGTTGGTCATGCCCCTGCAATACGGGGATATCGAATGGCTGTCCGACCGCTGGCAGGCGGGCGTGGTGCTGACCGAGGCCACGGAGGAAAACTACGACTACAAGTCCCTGTTTGGCGATGGTTTCTATCTGGTGGACCATGTGGATTTTTACTACCAGGGTCAGCTGGCTGGCAGCCTGAGCCGTGATGACTACCGCTATGCCGACGCTTACGGCGATTACCTGTGCGTGACCAATCAGGAAGGCAGCCGGGCCTTCTACAACAAGGCCATGGAAAAGTCCGCCTATCAGGGCGATGCCTATCGTGAATACGAGGACGACTACAAAACTGGCGCCATTCTGCACTGCGGCAGCAACCAGCCCGCCTTTGTGCCGGAATGCACCCTGACCGCCGATGAGGTGAGCCAGAGCGTCTGGTTTAAGGACGGCGTTGCCAGAGACCTGCAGGGCAACGTGCTGTTTGATTTGGGCCGCACCTACGAATATACCTACGATTTTTGCGGCGACTATGCCCGGGTCAAGCTGAACGGTTTGTATGGTCTGGTGGATAAAACCGGCAGGGAAATTCTGCCCTGCCAGTACGATGAAATTTACTACAGCGATGATCAGCCCTTCTTTGCCACCGGCTATCAGCTGGTCAGCAAGGACGGTCTGGTGGGCTTTGTGGATTTGCAGGGCAACCAGGTAAGCGGCTTTACCTACTCCGCCTCCATTGCCAAAACCTACTACCAGCCTTTTGCCTATTTGCAGGGTCTGGACGGCAAGTATATTGTCATCAGCCCCAAGGGAGAACTGCCGGAGCATTATACCGACGTTACCTGCCGCTATGGCGTGCCGCTGTTTGCCGCGGTGAACGCCGACGGCGCCGCGGGCGTGGTGGATATGGAGGGCAAGCCGGTGGTGCCCTTTGACGGAACCTTTGACAGTGCCTACGATTTTGACATCAGCGACGATGGCAGCCTGGTGCTGGCCCGCTGCGACGACGGATATATGCTGTACCAGCAGCAGCCGGTCAGGTAAAATCGCCAATCCGTACAACCCAAAACGCCTGAGGAATGTTTGGATTCTTCAGGCGTTTTCCGTTTGGGCCGGAGCCGAGGGCCGTTTTTTATTGCAGGGATTGCAGCTTGGCTATGCAGTCGTCGTCGGTGATAATATCCAGCAGCACCCGCATCAGGTCATAGGCGATGGTGCCAGCGTTGCCGTCGTTAAAATAGGTGTCCGCGCTTACCGTCAGCGTGGAATCGCTTTCGTCCAGGGCAAATTTGGCGTAATTATAGGCGTTGTTCAGCTGATTTAGAATGTTCAGGGCATAGTTTTTGCCAGCGGCAATATCCACCACATTCCATGCGCGGATATGGACGGAATGGTTGCTGTCGTAAAAGAACAGGGTAAAGGTGATGGTTTGCAGATTGTCATCCGTATAGGCCACGGTAATCCGCTCCTGATTCTGGGCAACGGAGCCCAGAGTGTATTTCAGGTTATTCTTTTCCAGCACCTGAATAAACTGCCTGGTGGAGGCATACTGCGCTTCTTCCGCCAGGGCGGGCAGCGCGCAGGCTGTGGTCAGCAGCAGAGCCAATAGCAGTGATACAAATTTTTTCACGATTTAAACACTCCTTTTTTGTTGAAGGTATGCGCACGAACTTGATGGTATGATAATACAGGAAAAAGAACAATTTGTCAATTTCACTTCGAAAATGGAAATGCGTGATTGATAAATGAGAAAATGAAAAACGCCTTGCTTTTCGTCATGAAAACAAGGCGTTTTTGGGGATGAGTCAAACAGACGGCATTACCGGACGGAGCCTTCGCCGCAGCGCACACTCAGGGTGCAGCCGTCCGACTGCAAAAGCCCCGTCGCCTGAAAAGCGTCCTTTTCGGCGGTAATGGTAATAACGCTTCCGGTCAGGGTCATGTTGCCCTTGCCATTTTTGTCATTGCTGGTTTGCATGCCGTCCCCGTCTGCCACAATGCTGACCACACTGTCCTCCACGGCAATGGCGTCGTTGCCCCGCAGCCCGTCGTTGGCGGAACGGATGGTCACATCCGCGCCGCTTATGAGCAAGTCGTCCTTGCAATGCACGGCGTGGCCCACCAGGGACGTAACGCTCAATTTGCCCTTGCCACGGATGGTCAGGTCGTCGGAGGCAAAAACGGCGGCGTTGTGAACGCCTTTTTCATCGGAATGGACCCGGGCGCTCAGGTCGGTGATCACGTTTTCCGTTCCTTCCTCCACAATCAAATCCAGCTGATCCACCGTGGCCTCAATGGCGGGGCCAAAGCCGCAGGAAAGGGTTACGCCGTTTAAATGCAGCTCCACTCCCTCGCCCCGGGGCGCGGCGATTTGCAGCTGAACATCGTTCCCCTGCCCGCTGACGGTGTAGCTGCCCGCCGCCTGGATGCGGACGATTTGCCCATCCACGGACAGGCCCGCGCCGCTTACCCGGATGTCGCCTCCGTTCAGGGTAATGGTTCCACCTGTCAGACCTTCCGCTCCCGCGCAGGCGGCGCACAGCAGCGTCAGGCACGCCAGCAGGCAAAAAAGTCTTTTTTTCATCAGCAACTCCTCCTTCTACTGTTTGTCCCATTGGGACGTTAAAAACTGCACCCGTTTATCCAGCCAGTTTTTCAGATACTTGACGCCCTGGTCAAAGGTATAGCCCGCCTGTTTGTAATACCCCTTGTTGGAGCTGGGGGACCAGCGCTTAAAATTCATGGCGGCGGAATCGGCGATCTGCGCCTTGTATTCATCGATGGATTGCAGGCCATAGGCGGGCTCGGCCTGCCCCAGCAGCACCTTCAGCAGCGGCAGAAAGGTTTGCCTGTATTCCTGCTGCACCCGGGCGGCAAAATCCGGCTGCTTCATCAGGTTATTCCACCAGCATTCGTTGCTTTTAAAGCGGGACATGTAAAAATCCCGGGGATGCAGCGCACCCTTGAAGCCCTCCTGCAAAATATCGCCGTAGGTCAGGTCGTAGTCCCAGCAGGGCCCGGCGTAGACCAAAGCATCCTCGCCCCGGTCCTTGTAAAAGAACTGGCTGCCCCGCTGGCCGTCAAAGTTTTTGGAAATTTCCTCTATCAGGTACTTGCGGGCAAAGGATTCCATATCAATCATCTGGCTGTAATGCCTGCCGGTCGCCGGGTCCGTTCCATCAGCGCTCAGGATGGCCCGGTGAAAGGCGCTCATCAGATTGCCGATGTATTCCACCTGCGCCCGGGAGGGATGCTCCGGCTGCTTGATGTACACGGCCATGTTGCGGGAGGTGATAAAGCCCGGCTCATCGGACCGGCGATAGCGGTACACCTTGTCGGTTTCCAGCAGATATCCGCCGGTAACGTCCTCCGGATCGTTTTCCAGGTCGTAGCCCCGTGCGTCGATCAGGCCCTCCGGCTGGCTTTCAAAAACAGGATAGCTGTCCAGTGGCTGGGGGGTGACCTCCTCGTTTTCCTCCTCCAGATCGGCGATATCCACACCGGAGGAACCCACCTGAATCTTTTCCGTCATCAGGTACAGGCCCCGGTATTCGCCGTTCAGGTACACATCCACATGCATGCATTCCAGCGAAAAGGGCAGACCGGCGGCCCTGGCCAGGTTCAGGGTGATGCGGTTGCGCAGCAGGGAAATGTCCAGATAATCCGCCAGCAGAATGAATTTTTTTGCCCTGGGCAGCCCCGCCAGACTGGCTTTTTTGCCCAGATGAAGCTGGTACGGCTTTTTGCGGTACTGGAAGGTGGAATTGCCACGGGTTTTCAGGTAGCGCAGCTCGCCGTCAAATTCTATTTCGCCGTTTGCGCCGTAAGCGGTCAGATAGGCCGGAGCCTTGCAGGTTTTGCTCTTGTTGATCTGGTCCAGCTGGTCCTGCTCCACGGTCAAAAACAGGGCGGGCAGGGAGCTTCCCCGGTAAACGGCCGTTGTGTGCTTTTTGCCCTTCGGACTGGCGGCGGCGGAGAATTTGGCGGGCAGATCATCGCAAGCCACGGTCATTCCCTCGGTATACAGCACGCCGTTCAGGTACACGCCCCCTTCCCTGACCGGGTGAACGTCCAGCGTTTTGCCCGCCCAGCTGCCGGGCAAAAACAGGCACCAGCCGTAGGACGTAAAGTATTGGGGGCTTACGCTGGCCGTGCCGCAGCTCAGGGAAAACAGGGGCTTGTTTGAGGCGGCAAGGGCGGCGCAGGGCAGCAGCATAACCAAAACCAAAAGGATGAGTAAAATCCGCAGCCTGTTCATGCCGGTTATCCCTCCCGCAGATAATGGAATCTTTTCCCCATTATAAGAAGCGGCCCAGGAATTGTCAACCGGCAGTCAACCATGCAAAACGGGCAGGGTTAATTACGGGGCGGCGGAGTTCTGACCGGCTGCTCCGCGATTTGCTGCTCGTAGGCCATGGCGGCCTGAGCGGCCTCCTCCTGCAGCTGCGCATAGGCCTGTTCCCAGGTTTCCGCCTCCTGCCGGCTGGCCTGCCGCTGCCTGTCCAAATCCGCCAGGGCCTGATCCCGCTGGCTGGAAAGCTGCTGGAGGCTTTCCTTAGCCGAAGCCAGCTGGTCATCCAGCGCCTGCTTTTCCTGCTGAAGCTGACTTTGCCCCTTTTGCGCCGCGGACAGCTGCGTCTTTAGCGTCTGCATCTGCTTTTGCAGGCTGGCGGCTTCCTGCCGGGCGGCGTCCAGCTGCTCGGTCAGCACCGTGCTTTGTCTTGCGCTATCCTGCATGGCGGCGTCGGCCTGCCGCTGGCTTTCCGCCAGCTGGGCCCGCAAAGCCTCCCGTTCGCCGGTGGCTTTTGCCAGCGCGCTGTCCAGCTCCGCCGCCCGCCGCTTGGACTGGGTCAGGCTTTCCTTTTGTTTTATCAACTGGCTTTCCAGCGCTTGAATCCGCTGATTGCTTTGTTCCAGCAGTTGCGCCTGCTCCGCCCCGCTTAGCAGCATCCAACCGGAAATCAGCGTCAGCGCGATCATGAAAATAGCCAAAACCGTACCTGTGCGCCCCATGGCTTTCTTCCTCCCAACCGGCGCAAAAAAGCGCCTGGCAGCAGTATGCGCCGGGCGGTCTGGTTTTATGCGGCTTTACGGGGTCAGCGGCTCGTCCACCTTTTCCTGAGGGGCCGGCAGCGGGGGCAGTTCCCGAATATCGGATATGCCGAAGTGCTCCAGAAAAGCATCGGTGGTGGCGTACAAAATCGGCCGTCCCAGAGCTTCCTTGCGGCCCACCTCCTTGATAAGCCCCTTTTGCAGCAGGGACTGAATGGAATAATCGCACTTGACCCCGCGCACCTGCTCCACCTCGCCCTTGGTGGCGGGCTGGCGGTACGCGATTACGGCCAGGGTTTCCATCACGGTTTGGGACAGGGTTTGCCGCTGCACCGGCTGAAGCAGCCTCTCCACATAGGGGGCGTACTCCGGCCGGGTTTCCAGGCGCAAATGGTCGCCGTAGCGCTTCAGCGCAATGCCCCGTCTGCCGTCGTCCAGCTGGCGCTCCAGCTCCTGAACAGCCCGCATGGTTTCCATCTCCGTCACGCCCAGCGCCTGGCTCAGGTCAGCAACGGTGACCGGTTCGCCGGACACAAACAAAATGGCCTCGATAATCTGGGCGATTTCAGGACTCTCCATCTTCTTCTCCTTCCTCAAAGGGCTTTGCGCCGGGCATCAGCGTAATCTCCTCAAAGGTGGCGCTTTGCTTTACATAAACCTTGCCCAGCTTGAGCAGTTCCAGCAGGGCGATAAACAGGGTAACCACTTCCTCCCGCCCCGGCGCGTCGCTGAACAGGGCCTCAAAGCGGGTTTCCCCCAGCACCAGGCGGCTTTCAATGGCCTCCATGCAGCCTTCCACCGTATAGCTGTCCCGGCGAATATCCCGCAGGCGAAAATCCACCTGACGGGGCTCCGGCGGGGTGCGGTTCTGCACCCGCAAAAGCGCCTGCCACAGGGCTTCCAGCGTCAGGTTATCCAGCTCCACTGCAGGCGGCGGCAGGGGAAACTCCTCCGGCAGCTTGCCAAACACGCATCTGGCGCTCTGCTCAAACTCCGCCATATTGCGGGCGCTTTCCTTAAACTGCTTGTAGGCGGTCAGGCGGGCGATCAGGGCTTCCTCCGGGTCCTCCTCGTCCTCTTTGGGCGGCTTGGGCAGCAGGTGGCGGCTTTTGATCTCCACCAGCAGGGCGGCCATGGCGATAAACTCGCTGGCCTCGTCCATATCAAAATCCGGGGCGTTTTTCACCGCCTCGATATATTGCTCGGTAATCTCGCTGACGAAGATGTCCTTCAAGTCAATTTTGCTTTTTCCAATCAGGTGCAGCAGCAGGTCCAGCGGCCCGTCAAACTGCTTTAAATGCACGCTGACCGCCATCAGCTCAGCCCCGCGATTTTCAAAAACAGGTTCAGCACCGCGTCCTCCACCACGTCGAAGGCCCCTGTCAGCAGGTTGGACAGGGCGCCGCTGAGGCACACCATGATCAGAATCACCTGGGTAATCTGGAACCACTGGCGGTTCAGGGACAGCTTGCCCTTCAGGATGATATCGTTCAGAATATGAAAGCCGTCCAGCGGGGGCAGGGGCAGCAGGTTAAACAGGCCCACCGACAAATTCATGGTGGAGAACATCAGCAAAAACCGCTGCACATATTGCATCCAGGGGGTGCGCATCAAATCGTCCAGCTGGCCGGCGCCCGCGGTAAGCAGGGCGGAATAGCCGATGCCGTTGGAGGACAGCAGCGCCTTGGCCCCATAGTAACGGATGACCTCCGGCTTCCACACCAGACTGTTCAGCCCCACCGCCAGGGACAGGGACAGCAGAAACAGCGTGATATTGACCGTGATGCCCGCGATGCTGACCAGAAAATCATCCCGGCGGTAGTTTTCAAAATTGCGGGGATTCACCGGCACGGGCTTGGCCCAGCCAAAGCCCAGAAAGATCAGGCACAGGGTGCCGATGGGGTCCAGATGCTTGCGGGGGTCCAGCGACAGACGGCCCAGCATTTTAGCGGTCGGGTCGCCGCAGCGCCAGGCCACATAGCCGTGGCCAATTTCGTGCAGGACCAGCGTGAGCAGAATGGACAGGGCAAAAATCACCAGATAAATCAAAAAGCCTACCGGATCGGCCTTGAGCCATTGAAACCAGGCCTGCAAGCGGTTAACAATTCCCATGCAAAGCGCCTCCTTCCAGCCCTGTGGCAGACAGGGCTATCGCTTTATTATAGCCTGAACCCGGCAAAATAGCAACGGCGCGTTGGGCGTTCTTGACAGAAGCGGTGCCTATGGGCTATCATGCCCATAACCCTATGCAAAAGGAGAAAGCCCTGATGAAACGCCAGTTTTCCCGCTCCGCCACGCTTGCCTCCGGCACGGCCCTGGTGCTGCTTTTGGAGCTTTTGTGGAGCGCCGTCTATTTTTCGCTGCTGAGCGGCAATGATATTCTGTACTATTTCGTGTGCCTGCTGCTGGCCTTCGGCGCGTTTTGCGGCCTGTACGCCCCGCTGAGCCGGACGACCCCGACGGATTGCGCCCCGGGCCGGGGCGACCAGGCGGCTGAATGGCTGACGCTGCTTTTCTGGTTTGGGGTAATAGCCTATGTGTTTTATCAGGTGCGCTACGCCTCCTTTCAGGAATTGCTGTATCTGCCCTGGCACAGCAGCAGGCGCCTGTCCCTGCTGATTTCCCTGTCCTTCGGCTGCATGCTGCTGCTGACCCGGCAGATGCTTCGGTCCGGCGGGGCGGCGGACAAGCCGGTTCGCCTGTGGCCCTGGTATGTGCTGCTGACCGTGCTGTGCGCCCACGCCACCTACAACCCGGACTGCTTTTCCAGCTACACAAACGCCGTACACCGCACGGCCTTTTACCAGTCCGTGTACCGAGTCATGCAGGGACAGCCCTTCAGCGTAAGCAACTGCGGCACCTATGGCTATTACGGCATTCTGATCGGTCCTCTGGTCAACCTGATTGATGGGCGGCATACCACCTTCGCCCTGATCTACGCCGCCATTGGCGGGCTCAGCGTGGCCGCTCAGCTGTACACGCTGGACCGCTGGGTCAGAAACCAGTGGCTGAAGCTGTTTGCCAGCCTGTTTCTGTGCCTGCCCTACTTTGGGCTGATTCATATCGGGTATTTGCAGGTAACGCCCCACCGGCTGGTTTTTCCCGCGCTGCTGCTGGCCGCGCTGACCGCCTGGCCCCAAATGAAAAAGGGCTGGCGGGCCGGGCTGGGGTTGGCGTTTCTGGCGCTGGCCTTTTTATGGAATTTTGAAAGCGGGGCAGCCTGCGCCGTGTGCCTGGCGGGGCTGACCATGTACCAGGCCTGGCGAGATCGCCGCTCCCCGGGCCGGGTACTGCTGGGACTGGCGCTGCGGGGGGTGCAAATCATCGCCGCGTTTTTGGCGGCCTATGGGCTGGTAAACCTGTACAATCTGGCAGTGGGCGGCGGCTGGATGGGTCTATCCGCCTTTGTGTTTCCCTATGGGTCCAAAGCCTTCGCCGACCAGCTGAGCCTGTCCCTGAGCCAGTCGCTGCCCGCCATGTGGGTGCTGATCTGCGTGCTGCTGGTGGTATCCGTAGGCGTGGCGCTGAAATACGTTTTCTTCCGGGATGAGAAAGCCCCGGACCAGCTTGTGCCCTTTGTAGGCTGCGTGCTGGTCTGCGCCGTGCAGATGGTCTACTATTTTAACCGCAGTGCGGAAAGCAACCTGTACATTTGCTTATCCTTCGCCGTGGCGGCTGCGGCCTGGCTGTGCCAGTACCTGCTGGACCGGCCCCGGCCCTGCGGCCCGGTGCGGGCTACCGCCTGCGCCCTGACCGCCGTGCTGGTATGCGGCGCTTTTCTGTCCACCGGCGTATACTTTGGCGTGCAGGACGCCAACGAGCTGGACCGCAGCAAAAACCGTATGGATCGCGTAACCCGGCAGCTGCTTGAGACTGTTCCCCCAGACACTCTGGCCATCTGCCACGGCATGCCGGAGGCCTACAGCGAGCTGGGCTGGGACACCGGCTTTTACGGCCTGCAAACCATTGACTACGGCATTCTTTCCCCGGAGGAGCAGCAGCGCATCTACCGGCAGATGATGGACGCGCCCGGCGTGATTGTGGACGACGTATGCCTGTCCATGGTGGAAAAGCATCTGGGCACGGACGCGCTGCAAGCCTTCTACGATACCCACGACCTGGCCCATGCCTTTACCGGTGTGGAAAGTCAGTGCTTTTATTACACCCGCCGGTAAAAACGGCCTAAAAACCTGTTGACACCACCCCATGGGCGTGCTATAATAACGTTTGTAAGCAGAGGCTGCCCGCTTCTCACCGCGCGAACATCTTGCGCCGGTCATGGCACATAAGTCCATGGGGTGTGTGTACGACGGGTGGCTTGCCCGGCGTTTTTTTGTGCAGAAAACGCCCGAATCTTTTGGAGGTGTATGGATATCAACGAGCCGATGATCAACGAAGAAATCCGGGACAGAGAGGTGCGCGTGATTGATACCGACGGCACGCAGCTTGGCGTTATGGCCACCCGCGCGGCCCTGGAGCTGGCAGAGCAGAAGGGCTTGGACCTGGTAAAGATTCAACCCACCGCCCAGCCGCCGGTGTGCAAACTGATGGACTACGACAAGCACCGGTACGAGCAGTCCAAGCGCGAGCGGGAACTGCGGAAGAACCAGCGCATCGTTACGCTGAAGGAAGTGCAGCTGTCCGCCACCATCGAGGAAAACGACGTGCAGACCAAGTTTAAAAACGCCGTCAAGTTTTTGCAGGACGGCGACAAGGTCAAGGTGAGCATCCGTTTCCGTGGCCGCCAGATCGTTCACTCGGACATCGGCATGAAGATCATGCAGGATTTTGCCGCCCGCATTGAGGAATACGGCACCGTAGAGCGCCGCCCCATGCTGGAAGGCCGCCACATGATTATGATTTTGGCGCCCAAGGCCGCCAAAAAGAGCTTTGCGGAAAAGAGCCAGCAGCGCAAGGAAAAGCACGCCGCCAACCTGGCGGCCCAGGCGGAAGAAGCCGCCAAGCGCGAGCCCAAGCCGCAGCCCAAGAAAAAGGTCAAGCGCGAAAGCGAAAATATGATCTGACCTGACAAAGCCGTTATCCTCGCCCCTTTGGGCGGTTACGGATACCACACGGAAGGAGGACAACCCCTATGCCTAAGCAAAAATCCCATCGTGGCGCTGCCAAGCGTTTTTCCTTCACCAAGACTGGCAAAGTCATTCATAAGCAGATGAACGCCAATCATCAGGTGCATTTGAAGACCACCAAGCGCACCCGTCACCTGCGCGCGGACGGCGTTGTGGACAACGCGGCTGAAGCCCGTACCATCCATAAGCTGCTGCCCTACAAATAACCTTTGCTAACGATTCAAGGAGGATAAAACTATGGCACGTATCAAAGCAGCCGTAAACGCCCACAAGAAGCGCCGCAAGATCTTTAAGCTTGCCAAGGGCTACTATGGCTCCAAATCCAAGCAGTACCGCGCTGCCAGCGAACAGGTTCGCCGCAGCCTTCGCTATGCTTATGAAGGCCGCAAGATGCGCAAGCGCGATTTCCGCCGCCTGTGGATCACCCGTATCAACGCGGCTGCCCGCCTGAACGGCGTCAGCTACTCCGTGCTGATGAACGGTCTGAAGAAGAACAACATCTCCATCAACCGCAAGATGCTGGCCGATATCGCCGTAAACGATCCCGCCGCTTTTGCCAAGCTTGTAGAGACCGCCACCAAGGCCTGATTTGGCGTCTGGCGATGGGGAGCCGTGTTTTCTGGGAACAGAAGGCGCGGCTCCTTTGCTTTTTTCATTCATATGGGAGGAGGAATGGCTTATGCCGTCCATCACCACCCGCGGCATTGTGCTGCGGTACGCCAACTACCGGGATCACGACCGGATGCTTACGCTGCTCACGCCGGACTATGGCCGGATGGACGTGCTTTCCCGAGGGTGCCGCCGTCCCAAAAGCGCCCTGATGCCCGCCAGCGAATGCTTTGTCAGTGGCGAGTTTGTGGTGTTTCAGCAAAACGACCGGTGTACCCTGACCGGCTGTACTCTGGACGACACCTTCTATAATCTGCGGCTGGACCCCTACCGGCTGACCTGCGCCAGCTATATGGCGGCGCTTTGCGCCGCGGCGGCCCAGAGCGGACAGACCGCCGCCGAATTGTATGCCCTGCTGCTGAAGGGGCTGTATTACCTGTGCTACGACCGGGAATCGGACCCGCTGGGCAACACCACGGCGTTTTTGCTGCTGTTTGCCCAGGCCATTGGCTACCGGCCCCGGCTAAGCCGGTGCGCCCATTGCCGCAAGCCTCTGGATTTGTCCGGCGACGCCTGGATGGATATTGTAGCGGGCGGTATGTGCTGCCCGGAATGCGCCTCGCGGACGGCGTATCTGGTAAAGCACCAGGACATTGTATGGATGAGTGAAACCCTGCGGGAAGGCTTTACCCCACAAAAAAAGACCGACGCAGAAGCCATTTTTCAGGTTCTGCGCCGGTATGTGGAAAGCCGGTTGGAAGCCACCATCAAGGTGAGCCGCCTGTTACCATGACCTGGTTTGCAGCGACCCGTCATAATAGGGCGCGCGAACCAGCGTGGCTTTGTAGGCGTTATTGATGGTGTAGCGGTATTCATATTCCGTATCGCCGTTTACCAGACGAATACGCCTGCGGCTTAAACGGTATTTTTGCTGATCCCGCAAGGCGGGCAGGCATTCTTCCAAAATGACCCGCATGGCCTCCTGCTGTTCCGGGGTCAAGTAGGCGTACCCGTTGGGGCGCATCAAAAAGGCGGTTTCCATGGAATGGGGCTGAAAATACCGCAGCATCACGCCGGTTTTATCCACCGTTACCTGCTCCACCGAATGGCGGCGGGCGGCTTTCAGCATGGGCATCATATCCTCAAACAGCTGCGACGCGTACAGCTTTTGTACATGCAGACGCAGCTTTTTCTGGTGCCTGTGCTCCTGATACAGCGAAACCACCACTGCGCCAACGAAAACCGCCGCTAACAGCCCGGCCACAATCGTCTGCATCAACGCCACTCCCCTTGGTATCCATGATTTTGGATTATACCACAGTTCTTTTTGAATTGACAAGGCTTTACCGGCCCTGCGGGGTGAATTGTAGGCATTTTGCAAAGTTTTTTCACATTGTTGTAAACAATTGTCAACTGAAAAAGCCCCGCCTTCCGGCGGGGCCCCAATTTGAGAGGGATATTTTACTCGGCTTTATCGGTCTTTTCACCGATGGTAATCTTCAGGCTGTTGGGCTTTTCTTCCTTCTTTTCCTTGGGCAGAGTCACCATCAGCACGCCGTTGTTGTAATCGGCGCTGATGCCTGCCAGATCAATGCCGTCCAGGTTGAAACTGCGCTCCACATGGCCGCTGCGGCGTTCGCTGCAAACATAGCCTTCCTTCTTGTCCGTCTTTTCCATATTCACATCCGCGCCGATGGTCAAAACGCCATCCTGCACGTTCAGCTGAATATCTTCCTTCTTAACGCCGGGCAAATCCGCTTCCAGCAGGTACTCGTTTTCCTTCTCCTGCACGTCTACGCGCATCTCCGGCACGGTAGCCGTGTCAAAAAACTCGCGCATGAAATGGTCGTTGAACAGGGGCGAAAAAGCGGGAGACATAGAACGACGGAACGGAACCAGTGTATACATAGGACATCCTCCTTTAATGCGGCCCAAGCCGCTTACGAAAAAATCTTTGTTCGTGCTTTCGGGGGGCCTCTGTGCCTTTCCCTTAAGCACGAGTATAGGATACATCAAAGGTCAAAGAAGGTCAAATTACATTTCGTCAGTAATAGGCAAATAAAGGTCAAAGAAGGTCAATTCATATTCCGTTTGAAACACAATCAAACTTTTTTATGGTTTTTTGCGTTTTTTCTCGTGTTTTCTGCAAATCGATCAAAAAAGTCTGGAAAAATTGAGGTTGCATGTTGCGCGACAAAGCGGTATCATAATGTTATTATCAGCATAAGGAGTGTTCTCCCGCCATGAAACCAGTGCGCGATTTTTTACAGGAAACAGGCTTTATCCAAACCTGGGAACAGATGCAGCCCGTGGAGGAGGCCTTTATTGACCACATGCAAAAGGGGCTGAAGGGCGAAGCCTCCAGCCTGCCCATGCTGCCCGCCTATCTGACGGTGGACGCCCTGCATGACGAAAACCGGCAGGTCATCGTCATGGACGCCGGTGGAACCAACCTGCGGGTTTTTCTGCTGAAAGTTCAGCCGGGGCAAAAGCCCCAGGTGCTGTACCAGCACAAGCAGCCCATGCCCGGCAAGGATCAGCCTTTGACCCGGGACGCTTTTTTTGACGCGCTGGCCCAGGCCGTTCTGCCCATAGCGGATCAAAGCGACCGCATCGGCTTTTGCTTCTCCTTCCCCTGCCGCATTCTGCCTGATCTGGACGGCGAAATTTTGTATTTGGATAAGGAAATCACCGTGTATGACAGCGAGGGCGCTTTGGTGGCCGAGGGTCTGCGGCAGGCGCTTACCCGTCTGGGATGCCAGACCAGCCACCGTATCGTCATCCTGAACGATACCGTGGCCGCCCTGCTGGGCGCGCTGGCGGAGCATCCGGCGGACTGCTTCAGCGGCTATATCGGCATGATTCTGGGCACCGGCACCAACTGCTGCTATTCCGAACGGAACGCTCATATTTTAAAGGACGAAGCCCTGCGCAGCAGCAGCGGCAGCAGCATCATCAACATGGAGGCGGGCGCGTTTAACGCGCTGCCCCTGACCCCGGCTGATATTCTGGTCAGCAAAGGGGCCAAGGTGGCTACCCAAAACCTGTCGGAAAAAATGGTATCCGGCGCTTACCAGGGCAGGCTGCTGGACGCTCTGATCACCTGCGCCATCGAAGCTGGCTGTTTCTCCGATGCTTTTGCATTTCACGGCGGGCTGACGGCGGCGGACATCAGTTTGTACACCCTGATGCCCAATCATCCGGGCCGCCTGCACGACCTGGCCCCGGAAGGCGAGGACGCTGAAACGCTGTACGCTCTGACGGACGCCCTGCTGGAGCGTGCCGCCATGCTGGCGGTCATGAACCTGACGGCCATTATGCGGTTTACCAACACTGGCAGGGACCCGCTGCTGCCGGTATGTGTAGCCATTGAGGGAACCACCTTTGCCAAAAACGAAATCTTCCGGCAGAAGATTTTGTCCTATCTCATTTCGTACACGCAAAAGGTGCGGGGCTATCATTGCCGGGTATTCAGCACCGAGGACGCCAATATGGTTGGCTCTGCCATTGCCGCCAGAGGGTAAGAAAATACAAAAGCAGCCGCGCCGCACTGTGACCATGCTGTCAAAGCGGCTCGCACGGCGGGGATTGCTTCGACAGTCTGAGGCGGATGGGGGTTCCTCCATCCGCCCCTTTTGCAATATCCGTAACAACTGTTCTTTGAAAATCATGGGCAATCAACGTGGAACTTGCGGCAAAGCGTTCAACGGCGTTATAATAAAAAAATGGAGGTGATGAGCGTGACTGCGCAAAGCAAGCGGGTGGCCCTGTGCGGTTTGCTGTTGGCGCTGATGCTGGTGCTGGGGTATGTGGAAAGCCTGCTGCCAGCCGTATCCGGGGTGCCGGGCATTAAGCTGGGCCTTAGCAACGGCGTGCTGATTTTTGCCGTGTATATGCTGAATGTTCCCACAGCCTTTGTGCTGATGGGACTGAAGGTGGCGCTTAGCGGGCTGCTGTTTGGCGGGGTCAGCGCCATGATTTACGCGGCGGCGGGCGGCGTGCTCAGCCTTACGGTTATGTGTCTGCTAAGCCGTGTGCGCGGCCTGCACCCGGTGGTGGTCAGCATGGCGGGGGGCGTGTTTCACAACGTGGGCCAGCTGGGCATGGCCATGCTGATTTTGCAAACCCCCAGCCTGGCGTATTATCTGGCGGTGCTGATGCTGTCCGGTCTGGCGACCGGCGCGGTGACCGGCGTGGCCGCGTCCAGCGTGATGAAACATGTAAAGAGCATTCGCCATACTTGAAAGGCCGGTTGTTTTCGGTTATACTACTTCCAATCCCCATTTATACCGTCAGGAGGAAACAGATATGCAGAACTTGCAGATGCAGCTTTTACAGCTCCTTCAGGAGGATTGCCGCCTGCCGCTGGAAAAACTGGCGACCATGACGGGCAGCGACCTGCAAACCGTTGCCGGGGTCATCGACGATATGGAACAAAAAGGCGTGATTCTGCGCTACCGCCCTGTGATCAACTGGGATAAAACGGACCGGGAACGGGTGGAGGCCATGATCGAGGTACGGGTGACCCCCCAGCGGGATCAGGGCTTTGACGCCATCGCCCGCCGCATTTACCGCTTCGACGAGGTGAAAACCGTGTACCTGATGAGCGGGGCCTACGACCTGCTGCTGCTGGTGGAGGCCCACACGCTGAAGGAACTGGCCTTTTTTGTGGCTACCAAGCTGAGCACGCTGGAAACCGTTACCGGCACGGCGACCCATTTTGTGCTGAAACGTTATAAATCCGACGGCGTTATCTTTGACGAAAAAGCGGACGACCGCAGACTGGCGGTGCAGGCGTGATGCAACCCATCCAATATATGAACCCGGATATTGTGGCGGTGCCCAAAAGCGGCATTCGCAAGTTTTTTGACGTGGCGGCCACCATGCCGGGGGCCATTTCTCTGGGCGTTGGCGAGCCGGACTTTGTAACCCCGTACCACATCCGGGACGCGGCCATTAACAGCCTGCTGGACGGCGAAACCCAGTATACCTCCAACTGGGGCACATTGTCCCTGCGGCAGGAAATCGCCTGTTATTTAAAAAATCGTTTTCAGCTGGAATACGATCCGAAAAATGAAATTCTGGTAACGGTAGGCGCCAGCGAAGCTATTGATCTGGCGCTGCGGGTGCTGATTTGCCCCGGGGATGAATTTTTGATTCCCGAACCCAGTTATGTCAGCTACGCCCCCGGCGTTATCTTTGCCGGAGGAACGCCGGTGCCGGTGCCTACCAGCAAGGAAAACGGCTTTGCCCTGACCGCCGCCGCGGTGGAAAAGGCGGTGACCCCGCGCACCAAGGGAATCATTCTGCCCTATCCCAACAATCCCACCGGCGCGGTATTGACCGACGAGCAGATGGAGGATTTGCGAAGCGTCTTTATCCGACATGATCTGGTGGTGGTCAGCGATGAAATTTACGCCGAGCTGTGCTACCGGGACGAGGGGTACAAAAGCATTGCCGCCCTGCCCGGCATGCGCGAGCGCACCCTTGTCATCAACGGCTTCAGCAAGGCCTTTGCCATGACCGGCTGGCGCATGGGCTACATTTGCGCCCCCGCGCCCTTTGTGGATGTGATGTGCAAAATTCACCAGTACACCATTATGTGCGCGCCCCGTCAGGGGCAGGTGGCGGCGGAGGAGGCGCTGCGCCGGGGCCGTGAGGATGTCTACCGGGATGTGCTGACCATGCGGGAAAGCTACAACCAGCGCCGCCGGCTGATGGTGGACGCCTTCCGGGATATGGGGCTGGAATGCTTTGAGCCCATGGGCGCGTTTTATGTGTTTCCCAGCATTGCCCATACCGGCCTTACCAGCGAGGAATTTTGCACCCGCCTGCTGAAGGAAAAGCAGGTGGTGGCGGTGCCCGGCACGGCTTTTGGACAAAGCGGCGAAGGGCATATCCGCTGCTGCTACGCCACGGCGCTGAATAAGCTGACCGAGGCTCTGGACCGCATGAAGGCGTTTCTTACAACCCTTTAAACCAAGGGAGGCAACCAAATGATCAGAAAACTGGCGCTATGTCTGGCGCTGCTGCTGGCCCTGTGCCCCGCCGCGCTGGCCGATAGCGAGGAGGAAGTGTCCATCAGCATTTTTGACGCTGAGGCCACCCCCTCCCCGGAGGAAGAACAGGCGGAGGAACCCGTTGACCCCACGCAGCCGGTATACGAGGCGGATGGCTCCATCCTGCTGACCATGAGCTTTACCGGCGATGTGACGATAGGGGCCAACATGCAGTCCGATTCCCGGATTTTTGAAAAGGAACTGAAAAAGCAGAAGGGAGACATCAACTTTCCCTTCCGCAACGTAAAGGAAATTTTTGAGGCCGACGACCTGACCATGGTGAATTTTGAGGGCACCCTGACCACGGCTGGCCGCAACAAAAGCAAGCTGGACAACGACTTTTTGTTCCGGGCGGATCCCAGCTATGTAACCATGCTGCCGGATAACGGCATCGACACCGTGTCGCTGGAAAACAACCACGTTTTGGACATGGGCGAGGACGGCCTGGCGGAAACCAAAAAAAACCTGCTGGAAGCGGGCGTGTCCTACGCCAGCGAGGACGAACCGGCGATTTTGACCGTAAAGGGCGTAAAGATCGGCTCTCTGGCCTATCAGACCTTCGGCGGACGGCATGACGAGATTATCGCCAAGCTGCCAGGCGATATTCAGGCCCTGCGGGATCAGGGCTGCCAAATCGTCATTGTCAGCTATCACTGGGGGGCGGAGCTGGATTATGCCCCCAATGACAATCAGGTGCGGCTGGGCCGGGCCACCATCGACGCGGGCGCGGATCTGGTCATCGGTCACCACAGCCACCGCATCAACCCCATCGAGTATTACAACGGCAAGTACATTTGCTATTCTTTGGGCAATTTCAGCTTTGCCGGCAATAACAAGCCCAAGGACATGTCCACCTTTATTTTCCAGATTCGCATGAGGGTAAAGGACGGCCAGGCGGACAGCGAGGCCTTCCGCATTATTCCCTGCCGCATTTCCAGCCGCACGGATTACAACGACTTTACCCCGACGCCCTACACCAAGGACGCCAACATCGAGGCCGTAGTCAAAACCCTGATTCAAAACGGCAAAAAGCTGGAATACGCGGTGGACAGCTATCCGCTGGAATTTCCATACTAAACCAAAGGAGCGGCGCGGGGAAAGTTTTCCCTGCGCCATTTTCAAGCCTGTCTTCGGCCGGCATTTTTTATTTTACCGGTTCAAAGGTGCGCAAAAGCTGAACCAGCCGGCTGGTCAGGTCGCTATCCAGCGTCCGGCGGCTATCCTCATAATAGGCGGAAAAATCATATCCCCAGCCGTCGATGACCGCTTCCGCCAGCAGGTAGGGGCCTTCCTCGTCCTCTAGTTGGAATACCTCAAAGGGGATATGCCGGGACCCACAGTCAAGGGTCAGCACATGAACGATCTGGTCGTCCGCATAGCTGTCCAGCATGTCCGCCAGATAGGCTTGACGCTGCAGGTCATTTTCAATGGAAAAATCCAGCTTCAGCCGGGATACGTCCACCACCGCGTCGGCGGATTACAGCATAAACAGCCATTCCCGGCTGTCGGTGCATTCATCCAGAAAGGAAAAATCGTCCAGCTGGAAAAAATCTTCGTCATAGGTGACGGTAAACAAATCCTCGGCGGTATATTCCGCCGCCGAGGCGGGAAAGGCCCAAAGCAGCAGCACAAGCAGCAGCGCTATTTTTCGCATTTCGGGTTCCTCCTTCCTAAACGATAGAGTTAGTGTATCATATTTGGCGGGTGATGGCTACCGCCGTGGATGGTTTGGAAAAAATATATGTTTCTGCTTGAATATGCCATTGACAAGTGACTATCTTTTTGTTAAAGTATGAAATAGATATGGTGGTTGCTTTCGGACAATAGAAAAGGAGATTTGCTTAATGAAGATTTTAAGAAAACCTCTTTCGACTCCTTTCTCTCAGATTGCTGCCTCGATTAAAATGCATAAAGACATATGTTGTGGTGGGCGTAGTAGAACTGATAAATGACCCTCTTTTCATTTTTAATTTTCTAATATAATAATGAAGGCACCCGCCATATTAAATGATAGACGAGGTGATTTTTCGA
>ERZ1026860.472-NODE-472-length-26824-cov-6.307221_pt1 | contig 26824 bp, 24 predicted proteins | sample MGYA00380160_ERZ1026860 | MGnify/ENA primary metagenome ERZ1026860 (study PRJEB33269, sample SAMEA4719796) | human gut metagenome | biome: human-associated habitat; feature: organic feature; material: feces | place: Cameroon | collected 2013-10 ... | reverse complement strand
TTTGGAGAAGCGACGGAAGTTGCATCCGAGGGAAATGGTTCGGATTTGGATTGCATTCCTGCACTCTTAAAAGACAACTTCAGCAGAGGTTGTCTTTTTTGTTGCATCTCGAAAACCCATCGTGAAGCGGGTGGATGCAGCACAAAAAATGCACGCAGAGCCTTTGCAGGCCCTGCGTGCATTCTGCGTTTTTGGGGGGGTTCGTTACAGCTCCGGCAGCTCGGTCTTCAGGCCGCGGTCCATAAGGGCGCGGACGGCCTCGGCGGCGCTCATGCCGTGGTTGACGATGGCGTCCACGGTGTGGACGATGGGCATTTCCACCTGATACTTGTCGGAAAGCTCCAGTGCGGCGGGGAGGGCGTTCATGCCTTCCACCACCATGCCCACTTCCTTCACGGCCTCGGCGGGGGTCCTGCCCTTGCCGATGAGGATGCCGGCGCGGTTGTTGCGGCTGTGCATACTGGTGGCGGTGACGATGAGGTCGCCGATGCCGGCCAGCCCGGCAAAGGTGTGGACGTTGCAGCCCATGGCCACGCCCAGCCGGGCGATCTCCGCAATGCCGCGGGTGATGAGGGCGGCGCGGGCGTTATCGCCGTAGCCAAGGCCGGTGGAGATGCCCACGCCCAGAGCGATGACGTTCTTCATGGCACCGCTGAGCTCCACGCCCTTGATGTCGGGGTTGGTGTAGACCCGCATACAGGCGCTGGTAAAGGTCTCCTGCACCAGCTGGGCGGCTTCTTCGTCCGGGCTGGCGGAGACGATGGTGGTGGGCAGGTCGATGGCCACCTCCTCGGCGTGGGTGGGGCCGGAGAGGGCCACCAGGCGGAAGTTCTTCGGCCCACCTGCTTTGCCCAGCTCGTCGGCCAGCACCTCCGTCATGGTCAGCAGGGTATCGGGCTCCACGCCCTTGGCCACGTCCACGATGATCTGCCCGTCCGGGAGATAGGGTCGGGCCTTGGCGGCGGTGCTGCGCACAAACACAGAGGGCACCGCAAACATCACGATGTCCTTGCCCGTGCACACCTCTTCGATGCTCTTGGTAAAGCCCAGCTCTTGCGGGATGGTCATGCCGGGCAGGTTCTTGTGCACCCGGGTGGTGGAAAGAGTGTCGATCTCTTCGGGCAATGCCGACCACACCGTCACCGCGTGGCCGCTGACGCAGAGCATCCGTGCCAGCGCCATGCCCCAGGTGCCTGCGCCCAGTACGCCGATGGTTCGTTTTGTCATAGTTCTATCCTCCGCAGCCGCTGTCCGTAGGGAGACAGGCGGCTCTTCGTTTCTGAAAAATCGATGCCATACGTCTGGTATGACAATTTTATTGTACACCGAAACCCTGTCCGCCGTCAACTGGTGGGAAAATTGCACAAAGTTAACGGGTGTTTCTCGGCAGTTTTGGCAATCGGATGCGATTTTTCAAAACCATTTGACATCCCGGAAAATCATGTTATAGTATTCTAATAGGATTTATAGGAATTTTCAGATCAAAAGGGATCATTTATGTTTGAAACACTTTTTGCCAACCGCACCTTCAGCGTGCTGTGGGAGGCCTTGCCCCGCATCCTGACGGCGGGCCTTACCATGACCATCCCCCTGACTCTCCTCTCCTTCAGCCTTGCCATGGTGATCGCCGTGGTGGTGGCGCTGGTGCAGTACGCCCATCTGCCGGTGCTGAGCCCAATTGCCCGGTTCTACATCTGGGTCATCCGGGGCACGCCGCTGCTGGTGCAGCTGTTCATCATCTTTTACGGCCTGCCCAGCGTGGGCATCATGCTGGACGCCTTCCCGGCGGCGGTCATCGCCTTTGCCTTCAACGAGGGCGCCTACTGCGCCGAGACCCTGCGCGGCGCGCTGGAAAGCGTGCCCGCCGGGCAGCTGGAGGCGGGCTACTGCGTGGGCATGAGCTGGGGGCAGATCATGCGGCGCATCGTGCTGCCGCAGGCCCTGCGCACGGCAGTGCCTGCCCTCTCCAACTCCCTCATCGGGATGATCAAGGATACCTCTCTGGCTTCCAACATCACGGTGGCGGAGCTGTTTATGGCAGGCCAGCGGGTGGCCGCCCGCACCTACATCTTCCTGCCCATCTACTGCGAGGTGGCGGTGGTGTATCTGCTGTTCTGCACCGTCATCACCAAGCTGCAGGGCCTGCTGGAGCGTCGGCTCAATGCCCGCGGCTTCCAGTAAGAAAGGGGTGGGCCTTATGGCAATGCTGGAACTGAAAAACATTCGCAAATCCTTTTGCACCTACGCAAAGCCCGGCTTTTTCCACCGCCCCGGCGCAAAGAAAGTGACGAGCACGCTGGATGTGCTGAACGGCGTGGACCTGACCGTGAACAAGGGCGACGTGGTGGCCATCCTGGGCCCTTCGGGCTCGGGCAAGACGACGCTTCTGCGCTGCCTGAATTTTTTGGAGCAGGCCGACGGCGGACAGCTGGTCTTTGACGGCGAAGCCTTTGACCTGGGCCGCATCTCCAAGGCCGACATGGCCAGGCTGCGGAAGAAGACGGCCTTCGTCTTCCAGAACTACAACCTTTTCCGCAACAAGACAGCGCTGCAGAACGTCACCGAAGGGCTCATCGTGGCCCGGAAGATGCCCAAGGCCGAGGCCGATGCTTTAGGCATGAAGATGCTGGAAAAAGTGGGCCTTGCCGACCGGGCGGACTATTACCCCCGCCAGCTTTCGGGCGGGCAGCAGCAGCGGGTGGCCATTGCCCGCGCCCTTGCCACCGACCCGGAGATCATCTATTTTGACGAGCCCACCTCCGCCCTCGACCCCGAGCTGACAGGGGAGGTGCTGGCCGTGATGCGCCAGCTGGCCCAAGAGGGGATGACCATGCTGGTGGTGACCCACGAGATGGGCTTTGCCCGGAACGTCTCCTCCAAGACCGTGTTCATGGAAAACGGCGTGGTGGTGGAAGCCGCCCCCTCGGGGGAGTTTTTCGCACACCCCCAAGAAGAGAGAACGCGCGAGTTTTTGCGCAAGATCGAGCATACGAACTGAAAGGATACGACCATGAAAAGAAGAACCTTTATTTCCCTGATGAGCGTGATGGCGGCGGCAGGCGTGCTGAGCCTGAGCGGCTGCGGCTCCTCCGGCAGCAGCTCCGCTGCCGCATCCTCCACCGCTTCCGGCGCGGCGGCAGCGGGCAGCGACCTGCTTTCCACCATCCAGAACCGCGGCACCCTCATCGTGGCGCTGGAGGGGGCCTGGCAGCCCTGGAGCTACCACGATGAGAGCGACACCCTCGTGGGCTACGACGTGGAGGTGTCCCGCGCCATCGCCGAGAAGCTGGGCGTGGAGCCCGAGTATGTGGAGAGCGACTGGGACAGCCTGTTTGCAGGCATGGACGCGGGCCGCTACGATTTGGTCTGCAACGGCGTGGAAGTGACCGACGAGCGCAGCAAGACCTACGATTTCACCACGCCCTACGGCTACATCCACACGGCTCTCGCCGTGAAGAAGGACAACGACACCATCACCGGCTTTGAGGACCTGAAGGACAAGACCACCGCCAACAGTCTGGCTTCCACCTACATGGAGCTGGCCGAGAGCTACGGTGCCACCGTGCAGGGCATTGACACGCTGGAAGAGACCATCCAGCTGCTGACCGCCGGCCGCATCGACGCCACCCTGAACGCCGACGTCTCCTTCTACGATTACCTGAACGTCCACCCGGACGCCGATTTCAAGATCGTGGCGCTGACGGAGGAGGCTTCCCACGTGGCCATCCCCCTGCGCAAGGGCGAGGAGACCGCCACCCTGCGGGAGGCCATCGACAAGGCCATTGAGGAGCTGCGGGCCGAGGGTACCCTCACCGAGCTGAGCGAAAAGTATTTCGGCCAGGATATTTCTTTAGAGAATTAACAACAAGTAATGAAAAAGCACCTTCTGCTCACAGCAGAGGGTGCTTTTTGTTTAGGCGGCTCGCCCTCTCAGGCGCTGACGCGCCAGCTCCCCCAAAGGGGGAGCCATGCCTCTCCCTCTGGGAGAGGTGGCATCCCGCAGGGATGACGGAGAGGGCGAGGACGCTACAGGTTTTCTTGATACACGTCCAGATACGCGTCCTGGCGCATGGCGTAAAGCTCTTGCTCAAAATCGGCGCAGAAAGCCGGGTCGTCGAAAAGACGGACGACGGCGGGAGCGTAGCGGGTGCCGCTCTGGGCCCGAAGCTCCCCCAGCAGAACGGACAGGGGCTTGGCTGCCGTGTAGCAGCGGCCCACATCGTCGGTGGCTGCATCCAGCGCGTCCGCCACCGTCAGCGCATCCACCAGGGCCTTATAGTGGGCCGGGCAGGGCGGCAGACCCTGCGGGTAGCCGCCCGTGCCATCGCAGTAGCAGTGGTGGTAGAGCGCCGCCAACGCGAAATCGTCCTTGTGGCCCGTCTTGCACAGCAGTTGGAAGCCGAAAGCCGCATGGAGCTGGATGCAGGTGAACTCTTCGTCCAGCAGGCGGCGGGCGTTGACGCCGATGTACATGGTGACGACGCTTTTGCCCACATCGTGGTAAAGGCCCGCTTCGTAGGCTTCGAGGCAGAGGCTTTCTTTGCGCTGCTGCACCTCGGCGATGCTCTTGCACCCCAGCGCCCCCACCAGCGCGGCGGGATCTTTTTCCACCAATTGCCGCACCAGCAGCTGGGTGATGTTGGCTACCATGAGGGAGTGGACGTAGGTGGGCTTGTGGGCCGCCAACAGATAGAGCAGCAGGTCGCGGCGGTAGGGTTTGTCCGCTACAGCCTGCATCTCCACCAGTTCCCGCACAGCGGCGCTGGCCACCCGGGGGTACTGGTTGGCGGGCAGACGGTTGAGGTACTCCTCGCTGCCCGTTTCCGCCGCCTCAATGCGCTTGGCGTACCGGGCCCGCTCCGCCGGGGGCATCCTTTGCTCGTAGGGGAACAGATACGCCGTCGAGAGGAGCTTGTTGTTGATGGCCGTGGGACTGTAGTCGTCGGCGTCGGTGTTTTCCACCACATACAAAAGCTCGTCCACCACGTCCCGCGCAGGGCCCACCCCGGCGTGGAAGCGTGCCGCCGCGTAGGAGTAGCCGATGCGCCAGTGCTGGATGCGCTCGTCCCTGAACTGCCCCGGGGTTTTCTTCTGGTAGATATATTCCGCCGAGCACAGCACCTCCCGCGCTACTTCGGGGTCATCGTGGGTGCGCAGGTAGGCAAACAGCGTCATACGGTCCATGTGCATACTGTACTCGAAGTTCTCCCACGGCAAGCCGGGGTCTAACTCCCGGTAATGAGGCGAGCAGAGGATGTTCATCCCCCAATCGGATACTTCCAGGTAGGCCCGGCACTGGCTGCGAGTGAGGCGGGGCATGCCCATCCGGCAGTTGCCCACGCAGCGCATGATGTAGCTGCGACTTTCCCGGTCAAATTCTTCGTAGCGGGCGAGGTACTTCGCCCCCTCCCGGAAATACCGCTGCACCTGCGCCCCAAAGAGGTTGATGCTGTACTCGTCGGCCCGGATGTTGAGGTAGTGCAGGGTGATGCCGCAGTGGTAGAGCTGGCGCAGGATGACGGCGTCATCCCCCTGCAAGCGGGCATGCTCCAGCAGCAGGCGGCGCACCCGGTGAGCCACGCCGCAGTCCTCACTGTTGGTGTACTGGAACAGCGCTGCCGCAAACTCTTCGAGGCTGGCCGCGTCCTCCGGGGTGAGGTCGGAAGCCTTGCGGGAGAAGAGTACTTCGTCCAGCAGGGCGTTGTTCTCCTGCATCAGAGCATAGGAGGTCTTGGCGTTCTGATGGATGAGGGCCAGCACCTCGGGGCTCTTGCGGTCCGGGGTGAGGTCGGGCCGGGCAAGGCTGCGCACTCGGCGCAGGTTTTCGATGTATCGCTGGCAGCGTGGGTCCATCCGGCTCATCTTCTTTCTCTTCAAATTTCTTTCATCTTGCAAATCAATTTTGTTTCATTATAGCGCCATCGGAAAACCTTGTCAATCGCAGGGGAAAAGAAGCAAAACAGGAGTTTTCGCCCGTTTTCTGAGCGAAAACTCCTGCAATTTCAGTTTCCTAGTTGCGGTAGCAGCGGTCCTGCGTTACCAGCCAGTCCTCACAGCGGCGCTGGGCTTCCTCCACACTGCGGCTGATGCAGTGGAAAAACGCCCCCTTGAGCGAACGGTACGAGTAGCTCACCTTGGGCACGCCGCTGGCGTCCTGCACCTGCTCACAGCGCTCCTGTCCGGGCATCAAATAGATTTGTTCCATCCTGCACACTCCTCACAAAAATTTGGCGTTGGCCGCAAACATGGGTATTCTACCACGTTTGGCGGCGCGGTTCTATGGGCCGATTCCACAAAAAGAACCCGCAAATTATGGGAAGATGCCGAGAGATGAAATATTAAGCTTTGTTCCGTCTCTTTTTGTACCAGAAATAGCCAGCGTAGCAAAGAAAGACGGGGATCGCTGCCAGCGTGACCTTTTTGCTGAGGGAAAGGCCGTCGGCTTCGTACACAAAATCGATGCGGGAAGCGCCCTCCGGGCAGAGGACGGCCATAAGGCCCTCGTCCACTTCCAAAATCTCGGTCTCCTCGCCGTTGACGAAGGCCGTAAAGCCGTCGTCATAGGGCACGGAGAAGAAGACGAGGTTCGGCTTTGCCAGCTCGATCTCGGCGTGGAAGCCGGAGTTGGTCATGGTAAATTCGGTGCAGGCGGCGGCGCGGCGGTCTTCGCAGTCCTGCACATAGGCGTCGTAGGTCAGGGTGTTGAGCTGCTCCGTGGGCAGCTTTTTCAGGTATTTGCCGTACTGCGCGGCGTCCTCGTCGGAGAGCACCAGCGCCCGCATCAGCAGGTTCGACCGGGTGGTCTTGGTCGTCTGCTCATACTCCGTCTCGGTGAGGTAGTATTCGTAGGGGAAGCCCATGGGAACGTAGTTCAGGTTCTCGTAGATCTGGTAGCCGTCCCGCTCGTCCCAGTAGGCCCAGCCCTTGTCCGCTTCGGCAAGAAATTCGGCCTGATGTTTGGAGGTGGTCAGCAGGTATTTCACGCTCAGCAGGCCCCGCAGCGCGTAGTTGGAAAGCTCCGGCTGGCTGCGCACGTCCCGTTTGACCCCCAGCGCCGGGTAAAAGCGGAGGATGCTGGGGGCGGCGGTGCTGCCAAAGTATTGCAGGCAGCTTTTATCCAGCCAAAGGCCGAGGTTGTCGTGGGTCTGGTAGGTGTCGATCCGCCAGTCGCCTGCGGGCAGGTCCTCTTTCAGCTTCAGCGCGTTGGTGTACTCCTCCACTAAATCGCTGTCGGTGTACCACTGGCCGAATTTGCCGATGCCGATGTGCACCACGCTGAACAGGCAGGCGAAGGCCAGCACTGCCGCCAGCAGCCGCTGGGCAAAGTCCCGGCGGTCTCGCCAGCGCCTGCAGATCAGGCGATACACCTGCAGGCCGACAAGGCCAAAGCCCAGCACGGCGGCGTACTGGCCGGGGTTCTGCAAAACACCGAAGCTCCACTCCTTGGTGGCGGTGTCCTGCACGGGGACCACGGCAAAGGCCAGCGTTGCCAGCATCAGCCCGCTGATGCCGCGAGCCGGGCTGTCCAGCGCCTCACCGTCCACGGCCGGGTCTTCCAGCGCACACACCGTCATGGCCGCTAAGATCAGAACCGGCATATAGTACCACCGGGCGTAATAGCTGGAGTTGAGGGCATAGAAGGCGCTGTTCAAAATGGGCACCAGCGCAAAGACGGCGCAGGTGGCCACGATGCGCTTTTTGCTGTCGCCCTTGCGGGTGCGCCAGTAGGCCATGGCGCCCGCCAGGCTGCACAGGGGCAGGTAGGCGGACATGCTGGTCCACTTGATGACCCCCTCCGACCAGATGGAGCTGAGGTAGGGCGAGTCCGGCGGTAAGATCCAGCTGACGAGGATGGCCAGATACTGCTGGACCTTGGAGTAGGTGAGGAAGCCCCAGCCCGAGGAGAGGTCGATGGTGCGGGGGTTCTGCAGCACCGAGAGGACGGCGGGCCAGAGCAGCACAAAGCCCAGCGCCACGCCCAGCAGGCTCTCAAAGGCCAGATGGAGGAACATCCGCGGTGTGAGCTTCACGTCCCCGGCGCTGACCTTGCAGACAAAGTAGATGACGAGGAAGAGCACCTGCCCCACAAAGAAGAAGTAGTTGTTGAGCAGGTTGACCGCCACCCAGAACGCGAAGGGCCCGTGCCGGTGCTCATAGAGCGCTTCGTCCAGCGCCGCCAGCATCCACGGGAAGAGGGCCACCACGTCCACAAAGTGGTTGAAGAAGACGTTGTAGACCGCAAAACCCGAGAAGGTGTAGAGGCAGGCCCCCAGCAGGGCAAAGTCCGTGCTGCGGACGTAGCGGCGCAGCCAGCGGTAAGCTCCGCCCCCCGCCACGGCGAACTTGAGGACGAGAAGCGGCACCATCAAATAGGGCAGCCCGTTCTGCGGGAAGAGCAGCGAGAACCAGAAAAAGGGCGAGCCGTACAGGTAGAAGGAGTAGGCGTTCATGGCCCCGCTGCCAAGGTCGGTGGCCCAGGAGAAGGTGTGGGCCGCCGCGCCCGCCAGCGGGCTGTCCGGGTAGCCGGCCCCTTTCAAAAAGCCGTTCATATAGCGGTAAAAGCTGATCTGCTGGCTGTTGAAATCGCCGGCATAGTGGAAAAAGCCGCCGTCTAAAATATAGAACGGCAGAAAGAACAGCGCCGCCGTCAGTGCGCAGAGCCCCACCGTCTGCCAGAAGCGGTCGGGCTGGCGGAGGGAACGCGGGGATGAAAAGTTCATAATATGCCTCCAAATGGCTCGCCCTCTCCGTCACCTACGGTGACACCTCTCCCAAAGGGAGAGGCAAGGGCGTTCCCGGTTCGGTCTTGGCTCCCCCTTTGGGGGAGCTGGCGCGTCAGCGCCTGAGAGGGCGAGGATGCTTACGGAAACGGAATCTCTCTTGCGTCGTCGAACTCGCCCGCTTTGCGCTGCTGGTCGAAGACGGCTTCGATGAGGGTGTCAATGTCCTCCAGATGGGTCAGCTCGCAGCAGTAGCGGCGGAGGGAAGCCGCCCCTTTCAGCCCTTTCATATAGTGCATGGTCTGGGCCCGGGCCTGGGGCATGGCGACGAACTCGCCCTTCTGCTCCACCATCTCCTCCACCTGGCGGCGGAGGGTGTTCATCCGGGCCTGCAGATTCGGCTCTTTGGGGGCGGGCAGGCCTTCGAGGGCGGCGTTCACCCGCTCAAACAGCCACGGGTCGCCCAGTGCCGCCCGGGCGATCATCACGCCGTCGCAGCCGGTCTGGCGCATCATGGTCAAAGCGTCATCGGCGGAGTGGATGTCGCCGTTGCCCAGTACGGGGATGTGCACGGCCTCTTTCACCCGGCGGATGATGTCCAGATCGATGCCCGGGGTGTACATCTGCTCCCGGGTGCGGGCGTGGACGGCCACCAGCACGGCCCCGGCCTGCTCGCAGGCCTTGGCGCATTCCACCGCCGTCACATGGTCGGCGTCCCAGCCCTTGCGCATCTTCACGGTCACGGGCCGGGAGGTGTGGGCCGCCACCTGCTCCACGATCCGGCCGCAGGTGTCCGGGTCCAGCATCAGTTTGCTGCCCGCGCCGCCCGAGACGATCTTGGGGGCCGGGCAGCCCATGTTGATGTCCAGAAAATCAAAATCATACGGCTCAATGGCGGCGGCGGCTTGCCCCATGATCTCGGGCACCTCGCCAAAGATCTGCACGCCGTAGGGGGCGCCGTTGGGCGCAGCCTTCAACAGGCTCACGGTCTTGTGGTCACCATACACCAGCGCCCGGCTGGACACCATCTCGCTGACGGTAAAGCCTGCGCCGTGCTGAGCCATCAGGTGGCGGCAGGGCGCATCGGTAAAGCCTGCCATGGGGCCGAAGACGGCCCGGTGGGGCAGGGTGAGATTGCCAATTTTCAAAGGTTCCATAGTGTTCCTCGTTTTGTTCCAGTATCGATGCTTTCTATTGTATCATATTTTTCAGCTTTATGGTATACTGGATGCAAAAGGAGGAGCGGCAGCTCGGGCAAAAAAGCTGCCGCGCGCGAGAGTATGGAATACCGAAACTGGGAAAAGCTTTCTCTCAAAACGTCCCTGCTGGGCTATGGCTGTATGCGCTTCCCCACAACACCCGAGGGCCGCATCGACGAAGCACGGGCCGAAGCTTTGCTGAACGCCGCCCGGGACGCGGGCGTAAACTATTTTGACACCGCCTACCCCTACCACGGCGGCGAGAGCGAGCCCTTTGTGGGCAGAGTGATTGCCAAATGGCCCCGGGAGAGCTTCTATCTGGCCACCAAGCTCCCCCTGTGGCAGTGCAAGAGCCTGGAAACCGCCCAGCGCATCTTTGCCGAGCAGCTGCAGCGGCTGGGGGTGGAGTACATTGATTTTTACCTGATGCACTCGCTGCACAAGGCCCGGTACGATGCAGCCAAGGAGCTGGGCATCGTGGATTGGCTCTGGCAGCTGAAGGCCGAGGGGAAAATCAAACATCTGGGCTTTTCCTGCCACGACAACGCGGCGGGCTTTGAGCACATCCTGCGGGATCAGCCCTGGGATTTCTGCCAGCTGCAGTACAACTATCTGGACACCGGCGACCGCGCCGAGGAGATCTCCGGCACCCGGGGCTATCAGCTGACGGAAGAGCTGGGCGTGCCCCTCATCGTCATGGAGCCCATCAAGGGCGGCACGCTGGCGAGTTTGCCCCCGGACGCCGAAGCGCCCCTCAAGGCCCTGCGGCCAAACGCCAGCGCGGCTTCCTGGGCGCTGCGCTGGGTGGGCAGCCACAAAAATGTCCACCTGATTTTGTCCGGCATGAGCGCGGAGGACCAGCTGGAAGATAACCTCCGCACGTTTGAGCGGTTTGAACCCCTTTCCGCCGAGGAGGAGCAGGCCGTGGAAAAAACGGCGGCCATCCTCCACAGCCGCATCAAGATCGGCTGCACGGGCTGCCGCTACTGTATGCCCTGCCCCATGGGGGTGGATATCCCGGACAATTTCAGCATCTGGAACAAACTGGGGATGTTCGGGCAGGCCGGGGCCATCCAAAAGCAGTGGGAGGCCCGCTTCCCGGACGCCGAGAAGGCGTACCACTGCGTCAAGTGCGGCAAATGCGAGGCCGTCTGCCCGCAGAAGCTGCCCATCCGCGCTTCGCTGGAAGCGCTGCAAAAAGAACTGGACGCGCTCTGATAAAAAGAAGCCCGGTCGCGGCGACCGGGCTTCCTGCTTGTCTGTAATTCTTTACCAGAGGCGGATGACTTTGATGACGCCCTCGGCCTTGTCGCGGGCGATCTCCAGATGCTTTTGCAGCGCGTCGGCGGCGGTGTTCCAGTTGCCCTCCACGGCGGCGTCCAGGATCTCCAGATGCTCCTCGCAGGTCTGCTCCCGGTTGATCATGCTCACCTTGCCGGTCATGATGCGGAAGCGGGTGTTCAGGCCGGTGATGCGGTCGTAGGCCGAGCGCAGGTACTTATTGGGCAGGGTGCTCATCAGCAGCTCGTGGAAATCATCGTCGGCCTTGCAGAAATCATCGATGCGGTCCGGGTTGTGCATCAGCTCCACAAAGGCTTCCAGCTGTTCCTTGGGGATGTCTGCGCCGTAGGTGCGCAGGGCGTAGGGCTCCACCAGCAGGCGCATCTCAAACATGCTGTGCACGTCCTCCTCGGTGATGCCGGACACCATCAGGCCCTTTTTGGGCAGGATGGTGATGAGGCCCTCCTGCTCCAGGCGGCCCAGCGCATCCCGCATGGGGGTGCGGCTGATGTTGCCCATCTCGGCGCAGAGCTTCTGCTCGTTGAGGAACTCGTTGGGGCGGTATTCACAGTTCAAAATTTTGGTTTTCAGATACTGGTAAGCCTGCAGCTTCAAACTCAGCTTTGCCTGAGGTTCCATTTCTTTCATCGTCTTCTCCTCGATTCCTGAATGCCGGGAAAAATAACAAAATCCCCGTCAGCTTCCGGCGCTCTCTGCACAGAGCATACTGCCGATGACCTGACAGGTTGTATCCCTAAAACAATCCAACAAATATTCTCTATTTATTATCACATAACTGGGCATTTATTACAAGAGATTTCATGAAAAATTGGTGGATTTTCCGTTTTGCACAGTGCGCTTGTCTCTTTTTTGCACAATTTGAACAGTGTTCTCCCGGCCAATTCTTGTTCCATCGGTGAGATTTCGTGCATCTTTGCATCCCAGCGGGAAATGTGATACACTATCCTCAGGAAAGAAGGTTTTTTGCATGGCACGAAGCGACGGCTACAACACCAAAACGCGGCAGCTCATTCTGGATTATCTCATCAACAACCGGCAGCACGCGGTCAGCGCCGCCAACATCCAGCAGCATCTGGAGGCGCAGGGCGTCCGCCCCAACCCCACCACGGTGTATCGGTATCTGGACAAGCTGGCGGGAGAACAGCGGGTGATGAAATACGTGGCGGACAAGGGCGAAAAGGCCGTGTTCCAGTATGTGGACGAGGGCCGCCACTGCCGGGAGCATCTGCACCTCAAATGCGTGCAGTGCGGGCGCATCTATCATCTGGACTGCCACTTCATGGACGAGGTGCGCGCCCACCTGATGGCAGAGCATGGCTTTACCCTGCAGTGCGAGGGCAGCGTTTTGTATGGTTTGTGCCGTCACTGTGCCCAAAAAGTGGAACAGTCCGACTCTGATGGTCAAACCGCACAAAAATGCGCCTGCTGTGTTGACACGGACAAAAAGCCGTGATACAATGCAGGCAAGAAAAAGCGTTGACCGGGAAAAGTAAGGTTTCAAGGTCCTCTTTCAGAGAGTGCGGGCAGCTGAAAGCCGCGCAGAGGACGAAGCCCGAACGAACACCCGTGAGCTTCCCCCTGAACCTGCTTGTGCAGCAGTAGGGGCAGACGTGCGCCGCTCGTTATCGCGGCAGTGCTTTCAACGGGGAGAGCGCACAAAAGTGACTGGCATACTCTGTGTGCCGGTAATTTAGGTGGCACCACGGATACGGCAGCATATTCGTCCTAGCAATTGGGATGAATGCGCTGCCGTATTTTTTGTTTTATTTGAAAAACCTCTCAGGCGCTGCGCGCCAGCTCCCCTAGTAGGGGAGCCAAGCCGGGAAACTTGCCTCTCCTATTAGGAGAGGTGGCAATGCGAAGCATTGACGGAGAGGTTTAGAGAGGGGTAAGAAATTATGTGTTGTGTAATGGGTTACACCGGGCACGATCTGAGTGCCGCCAAATTCAAAGAATATCTGCTGCGCACCGTCAGCCGCGGGCCGGACGACCAGCGGGTGGTGGAGGGCCCCTACGGCCTGATGGGCTTTGGCCGCCTTGCCATCATGGGCCTGACGCCGGAGGGAATGCAGCCCTTCTACCGGGGGGCCGACTGCGTGGTGTGCAACGGCGAGCTGTACGGCTTCCGCTTTGAAAAAGAAATTTTGAAGCGCCGGGGCTACAAGTTCGCCTCCGACTGCGACTGCGAGATCCTGCTGCCGCTGTACTACGAGTACGGGCTGGATATGTTCCGCCACATGGACGCCGAGTTTGCGCTGATCCTGTACGATTCCCGCAAGGACCGGCTCATTGCCGCCCGCGACCCCATCGGCATCCGTCCGCTGTTCTACGGCTACTCCAAGTCCAGCCACAAGATCGCCTTTGCCTCTGAGATGCAGAACCTCATCGGCTGGTGCGACGACATCCGGCCCTTCCCCATCGGCAGCTACTACTGCGACGGGCGCTTCGTTCGCTATGAGGACATTGCCGATGTGCCCGCCCCCATGAACGACGATATGCCCACCATCCTGAAGAACATCCGCGAAAAGCTGATTGCAGGCGTGGAAAAGCGTCTGGATGCCGACGCCCCCGTGGGCTTTCTGCTCTCCGGCGGGTTGGATTCCTCGCTGGTCTGCTCCATTGCCGCCAAAACGCTGGGCAAGCCCATCCGCACCTTTGCCATCGGCATGGACACCGACGCCATCGACCTGAAGTATGCGCGCCAGACCGCCGAATATCTGGGCAGTGAGCACCACGAGATCATCATCAACCGGGATATGGTCATCCAGAGTCTGGAAGAGGTCATCCGCCTGCTGGGCACCTGGGACATCACCACCATCCGCGCCAGCATGGGCATGTACCTGCTGTGCAAGGCCATCCACGAGCAGACCGATGTGCGGGTGCTGCTGACGGGCGAAATTTCGGACGAGCTGTTCGGCTACAAATACACCGATTACGCCCCCACCGCCGACGCTTTCCAGCAGGAGAGCCAGAAGCGCATCCGGGAGCTGTATATGTACGACGTCCTCCGCGCCGACCGCTGCATCTCCGCCAACAGCATCGAGGCCCGCGTGCCCTTCGGCGATCTGGACTTTGTCCGCTACGTCATGGCCATCGACCCGGAGAAGAAGCTGAACCACTACGGCAAGGGCAAGTACCTGCTGCGCAAGGCCTTTGAGGGCGATTGGCTGCCCCCGGAGATCTTGTGGCGCGAGAAGGCTGCCTTCTCCGACGCGGTGGGCCACAGCATGGTGGACGACATCAAGGAGTACGCCGAGGGCCTCTACACCGACGAGGAGTTCCAGCTCCGCCGGGCCAACTACTCGGCCCACTGCATGCCCTTTACCAAGGAGAGCCTGCTCTACCGCGAAATTTTCGAGAAATACTACTACGATCAGGCCCGCACCGTCGTCAGCTTCTGGATGCCCAACAAGGCATGGCCGGGCTGCGATGTCAACGACCCCTCCGCCCGCGTGCTGGCAAACTACGGCGCTTCGGGTGTGTAAGCATTAGCATGAGCAGCAGCAAGACCCCGTGTTTTCACACGGGGTCTTGTTGTATGGGCGAGTATATTTATATAGGTAGGGCTTACTCGTTGCCGGGGAATTTCGGGATGCCGTCAAAGCCCTTCTGCAGGTCGGCGTCGGTGGGAATATAGTCGGTCATCTGGCCGTCGTGGAACTTCTCGTAGGCCACCATATCAAAGTAGCCGGTGCCGGTGAGGCCGAAGACGATGGTCTTTTCTTCGCCCGTCTCCTTGCACCGAAGCGCCTCGTCGATAGCGACGCGGATGGCGTGGCTGCTCTCGGGGGCGGGGAGGATGCCCTCGATGCGGGCAAACTGCTCGGCCGCCTGGAACACCGCCGTCTGCTCCACGCTGCGGGCTTCCATGAGGCCGTCGTGGTAGAGCTGGCTGAGGATGCTGCTCATGCCGTGGTAGCGCAGGCCTCCGGCGTGGTTGGGGCTGGGGATGAAGCCGGAGCCCAGGGTGTACATCTTGGCCAGCGGGCAGACCATGCCGGTATCGCAGAAATCGTACACGAATTTGCCGCGGGTAAAGCTGGGGCAGCTGGCGGGCTCCACCGCGATGAAGCGGTAGTCGGCCTCGCCCCGCAGCTTCTCGCCCATAAAGGGGCTGATGAGGCCGCCGAGGTTGCTGCCGCCGCCTGCGCAGCCGATGATGATGTCGGGCTTGACGCCCAGCTTTTCGAGGGCGGTCTTGGTCTCCAGACCGATGACGCTCTGGTGCAGCAGCACCTGATTCAGCACGCTGCCCAGCACATAGCGGTAGCCCGGGGTGGAGGTGGCTGCTTCCACGGCTTCGCTGATGGCGCAGCCCAGGCTGCCCGTGGTGCCGGGGTGCTCGGCCAGAATTTTGCGGCCCACGTTGGTGGTGCTGCTGGGGCTGGGGGTGACGGAGGCGCCGTAGGTGCGCATCACCTCGCGGCGGAAGGGCTTCTGCTCGTAGCTGACCTTGACCATGTACACCTTGCAGTCCAGCCCGAAGTAGCTGCAGGCCATGGAGAGGGCGGTGCCCCACTGTCCTGCGCCCGTCTCGGTGGTCACGCCCTTGAGGCCCTGCTTTTTGGCGTAGTAGGCCTGGGCAATGGCGCTGTTCAGCTTGTGGCTGCCGCTGGTGTTGTTGCCCTCGAACTTATAGTAGATTTTGGCGGGGGTGCCCAGGGCTTCCTCCAGCCGGTAGGCGCGGCACAAGGGGCTCGGGCGGTACATCCGATAGTATTCCCGGATCTCGTCCGGGATGGGGATGTAGGCCGTGGTGTCGTCCAGCTCCTGCTGGACCAGCTCATCGCAGAAAACGCCGTCCAGCTCCTGGGCCGTCATGGGCTGCAGGGTGCCGGGGTTGAGCAGGGGAGCGGGCTTGTTTTTCATATCGGCCCGCACATTGTACCAGGCGGTGGGCAGCTCGGATTCTTCCAGATAGAACTTGTACGGGATGGTTGCATCGGTCTTCATAAGGCTTTGTCCTTTCCGGGTCGGCCGTCGCAAACCGGCGCGGCCCTTCGCTCGCGGGACAAGAGCGATGCGCAAAAAATAAAAATAAAAAAAAGCTCCTGTCCCAAAACACTGTTCGTGCATTGGGACAAGAGCGGTGATAGTTGCTCCTGCGGTGCCACCCAATCTTGGCGGGATTTGCGCCCCGCCCTCTCGTGATATGCCAACACATACCGGCTTTGATCACGGAGCCGCTCTCCGTCGCCCCTACTGCGCGCCTTGCAGCGCGGTTGGGTTTGCCCTCAAGGGCCCATTCCCGCCCGCAGCTGCTCTGCACCGCTCGCAGCAAATGCGGCGCTCTCTGGGAAAGCAGGGGATTGCGGGGGTACTTATGCCCTCTCACTGGTTTGGCAGAAGTATATCGCTTCAGGAAGTTGAAGTCAAGAGGGTTTTGAAAATTTTTTCGGCCCCGCGTCTGTGAAGTCGTACTTTGCGGCACGGGACGGCTAGAAGGGCGAGAGCAGGGGCAGATCGTCCGGCACGAAGACCATCAGCCCCCGCTCGCTGTAAAAATGGGGGCCTGCGGTGCAGCCTGCCGCCGCCAGCACCGCAAAGAGCACCGCCAACGCGATGAGAAAGAGCCTGTTTCGGAGCCGCCGCCGGCCCGGGGGCGAACGCCTGTGCTGCATGAGCCAACACCTCCTTTGCCTGCTGTCTGGCTGCCCTAGCCTATGCGCGCCGTGTTTGGATTGTGCATTTGCTCCAAATGTGGTAAACTGAGGGCAAACGAGATTCACCCCGGAGAAGAAGGATTTTTATGCTGACCATTACCCTGCTGGGCACCGCGGCCACCATGCCCCTGCCCGACCGTGCCCTGACCACCGCCGTGGCCGAATGCGTGGGCCACAGCCTGCTGTTTGATTGCGGCGAGGGCACACAGGCCGCCGCCCGCCGCGCGGGGGTCAACCTGATGAAGCTGGATGCCATCTGCCTCACCCATTACCACGGCGACCATATCTTCGGCCTGCCGGGCCTGCTCCAGACGCTGGGCTGTCAGGGGCGGACGAAGCCCCTTGTCGTCTACGGCCCCGCCGGGATGGAGGAGGTCTGGCCTGCCCTGCGGGCGCTGACCGGGCCGCTGCCCTACCCCATCCGGGCCGAGGCGGTGGATACGGCCCCAATTGCCCTTTCGGCGTTCGGCTGGCCTGAGGGGGCGGTGCTGACGCCCATCCACACCCGGCACCGGGTGCCCAGCCGGGGCTACCGGCTCACGCTGGCCCGGGCCGGACGGTTCCAGCCCGAAAAGGCCAGAGCGCTGGGGGTGCCGGTGGCGGATTGGAAGCGGCTGCAGCACGGCGAGAGCATCCGGGCCGGGGAGCGCGTCGTGGCCCCCGCCGAGGTGCTGGGCCCGCCCCGCCGGGGGCTGAAATTCGTCTTCTCGGGCGATACGGCCCCCTGCCCGGCGCTGGAACAGGCCGCGCAGGACGCCGATTTGTTCCTCTGCGACGCCACCTATGCCGAGCCGGAACAGGAAGCCCAGGCCAGACAGTACGGCCACAGCACCTTTGGGCAGGGGGCGGCCATGGCCGCCCGGGCCGGGGCAAAGCGGCTCTGGCTGGCCCACTATTCGCCCATGATCACCGACCCGGAGGAATACAAAAACGCCGCGCAGGAGATCTTCCCGGCGGCGGAATGCGGCTTTGATGGCAAGACCATCACCCTGCAGTTTGAGGAGGAACAGCCATGAACCATGGGAAAATCACCCTGGACCCCGGCGCGGCGGCGCTGTTGGACGCCCTGCACAGGGCAGGCTACGCGGCCTACGCCGTGGGTGGCTGCGTCCGCGACAGCCTGCTGGGCAGCACGCCCCACGATTGGGACCTGTGCACCAGCGCCCGCCCCGAGCAGGTGCTGGAGTTGTTTGGCCCGGAGCAGTGCATCCCCACCGGCCTGCAGCACGGCACCATCACCGTCAAGCACGGCGGCAGGCTCTACGAGACCACGACGTTTCGGGTGGAGGGCAGCTATTCCGATGGCCGCCACCCGGACAGCGTGGCCTTTGTGCCCGATGTGAAGGAAGACCTGGCCCGGCGGGATTTTACCATCAATGCCATGGCCTACAACGCCGAGGAGGGGCTGGTAGACCCCTTTGGGGGCCGGTACGACCTGACCCACGGCCTTGTGCGGGCGGTGGGGGAGCCCCGGCAGCGCTTTGAGGAGGATGCCCTCCGCATCCTGCGGCTCTACCGCTTTGCGGCCCGGTTCGGTTTTACCATCGACCCTGCCACCGACCGCGCCGCCAAGATGCTGGCGGGCCGATTGCACTGCGTCTCGGCTGAGCGCATCACGGAGGAGATCACGAAGCTGCTGGCGGCCCCTCAGCCCGGCAGCTGGCTGGAGCCCGTGGTGTTCGCGTCTGTCCTGCCGAAGCTCTTTGCGCCCCGGCTGCGCAATAGCTTTGGGCAGGCCCGGGTGGTGGTGGACGCCCTGCCCGCCGGGGAGGAGGATGTCGCCGCCCGGTTTGCGGCCCTGCTGCTGCCGCTGGGGGAGGAGGGGGTGCGCTCCGCGCTGCGGCGGCTGCACTGCTCCAATGCCCTCATTGACGAGACGGCCACGCTGGTGCAGGCGCAGAAAAAGCTGCGCCCCGCCCTGCCCGGCGCGGCCCGGGTGCAGGCCCGCCGCCTGCTGGGCAGGCTGGAGCTGCCCACCCTCCGCCGCCTGCTGGCCCTTTGCGCCGCCGAAGCGCCGGAGCAGGCCGACCGCTTCCGTGCCCTGGGGTACGAGGTGGAGCGGGTGGCCGCCGAGGGCGTCTGCTGCCGGGTGAGCCAGCTGGCGGTGAACGGCCGCGACCTGATGGCGCTGGGCGTCCAGCCCGGCCCCGGCCTGCGGCGGATCTTGGAGACGCTGCTGGAGCAGGTCATCACCGACGCGCTGCCCAACGAGCGGGAGGCTCTGCTGGCCCGGGCGGCGCAGACGATGGCATCTTGACAGGAAAAAGAACTTGCAGTAGTATATACTACTGGATTGGTATGTTGAAGAAACGGAGCATTTTTGCATGACAACGAATCACAAGCCCAAGGCCCTCATTGCCATGAGCGGCGGTGTGGACAGCTCGGTGGCTGCCTGGCTGATGCAGCAGGCCGGGTGCGAGTGTACCGGCGTCACCATGCGGCTGACCCGCAACGAGACGCTGGGCCAGTCCGGCTTCCACACCTGCTGCTCGGAGAAGGACATCGAGGACGCCGCCGAGGTGGCCTTTGCAATGGACATCCCCTATGAAGTGGTGGATTTTACCGCCGATTTCCGGGAGAAGATCATCGAGAAATTCATTCGGGTGTATGAGGCGGGCGGCACGCCCAACCCCTGCATCGACTGCAATAAGTATATGAAGTTCGATCACCTGCTCCGCTGGGCCGAGGCCCACGGCATCGACTATGTGGTCACGGGCCATTATGCCCGGGTGGAGCAGGACGAGGCCACCGGCCGCTGGCTGCTGAAAAAGGGGCTGGACGAGGGCAAGGACCAGAGCTATGTGCTCTACAACCTCACCCAGGAGCAGCTGGCCCGCGTCCGCCTGCCGCTGGGCGGCCTGCACAAGACCGAGGTGCGGGACATCGCCGAAAAGCAGCGCTTCATCAACGCCCGCAAGCACGACAGCCAGGACATCTGCTTCGTGCCGGACGGCGACTATGCCCGCTTCATGGAGGATTTCACGGGCAAGCAGTACCCGGCAGGCGATTTTTTGGATGCAGACGGCAAAAAGGTGGGCACCCACCAGGGCGCGGTGCGGTACACCATCGGCCAGCGCAAGGGCCTTGGCCTTGCCATGGGGGCCCCGGTCTACGTCTGCGCCAAGGATATGCAGCGCAACACCGTCACCGTCGGGCCGGAGGAGGAGCTGTTTGACCGCATCGTCTATGCGGACGAGGTCAACTGGATCGCCATCCCCGGGCTGACCGAGCCGCTGCGGGTCACGGCCCGCACCCGGTACCATCAGGCGGAACAGCCCGCCACCGTCTACCCCGCCGGGGCCGACGGCTTCCGCCTGGAGTTTGACCAGCCCCAGCGCGCCCCCACCGCCGGACAGGCCGTGGTGCTGTATCAGGGCGACGTGGTGCTGGGCGGCGGGACGATCACAAAAGTGGAATAAAACCTCTCACCGCTTCGGTCTGGCTTCGCCAGCGCCTCGCGGAGCTCCCCTAAATAGGGGAGCCAAGAGTAGAAGAAGGAGAAACTATGCAGGATCAATATTCCCGTACCCAGCTGTTGCTGGGCAAGGAAGCGATGGAAAAATTGCACAACAGCCGGGTGGCCGTTTTCGGCATCGGCGGCGTGGGCGGCTATACCGTTGAGGCGCTGGCCCGCAGCGGCGTGGGGGCGCTGGACCTCATCGACGACGATAAGGTCTGCCTGACCAACCTCAACCGCCAGATCGTCGCCACCCGCAAGACCGTGGGGCAGTATAAAGTGGATGTGGCCGAGGAGCGGATCCACGACATCGACCCCAACATCCGGGTGACCACCTACAAGACCTTCTTCACCCCGGAGACGCAGGATCAGTTCGATTTCACCCAGTACGATTACGTCGTGGACGCCATTGACACCGTGACGGGCAAGATCGCCCTCGTCGTCAAGGCCAAAGAGGCGGGCGTGCCCATCATCTGCGCCATGGGCGCGGGCAATAAGATGGACCCCACCCGCTTTGAGGTGACGGATATCTATAAGACCTCGGTCTGCCCGCTGGCCAAGGTCATGCGCACCGAGTGCCGCAAGCGCCGCATCAAGCACCTGAAGGTGGTCTACTCCAAGGAGCCCGCCATGACCCCCATCGAGGACGACTCCATCAGCTGCAAGAACCACTGCATCTGCCCTCCGGGCACCCAGCGCAAGTGCACCATCCGCCGCTCCGTCCCCGGCTCCAACGCCTTTGTGCCCTCCGTTGCCGGCCTCATCATCGGCGGCGAAGTGGTCAAGGACCTCGTCGGCTTTGTCCCGCTGAAGGGGTAAGGCCGGGGAGAAAGCCGGAAGATTTCTTTTGCAAAAAATGCAGAAAACAGTTGACAAACTGCCCCGCCCATGCTAAACTAATGAAGTCGTCCGGCTTTCCGGGTGGCACAAATTGAATCTGGGCGTGTTCCCGAGTGGCCAATGGGGACAGACTGTAAATCTGCTGCTTTTCAGCTTCGGTGGTTCGAATCCACCCGCGCCCACCAAGAGATCCAGTATCCGAACCGGGTGCTGGATTTTCTGTTTTACGGTGGTTTCCTTGGGGGCCGAGCAGACAGCAGGAATAGAAAAACCGGGAACCTCACGGCGAGGTTCCCGGTTTTTGCCTGTCCGGCTCTTAACCAAACAGCTTTTTTGTGTTGTGCATATAAACAGAGAGGACTAAACCGACACAAATATACAACATTAGCACTGAGCTGCCGCCTGCGGAATAGAACGGCAGGGTGACGCCGATGACGGGGAGAACGCGGAGGTTCATGCCCACGTTGACAAAGATCTGGGCCATCAGTGCCCCGCCGATGCCGGCGCAGATGAAGGTGCCCAGCAGGTCCTCGCTGCGGGCCCCGGTGGCAAAGGTCTTGCAGACGATGGCAAACAGCACCCCCAGTACCACGCAGCAGCCCACAAAGCCCGCTGCATTGCCGATCCAGCTGAAGATGAAATCGTTGTGGGCGTTGGGCACGCTGTAGTAGCTGCCGCCCAGGATGCCGTTGCCGAAGATGCCGCCGGAGCCCAGCGCGATCTCGCCGCGCTGCTGCTGGTAGATGATGTTCTTCCAGACGGCCTCGCTGGGGGCCCAGCCGGTCTTGTTCTCCGGGTCGATGACAGCCAGGATGCGGTACCACTGGTAGCCCTTGCCGATCTTATCGCTGAAGAAGCCGAAGGCCAGCGCCACGGCGGCGGCAGCGGCCGAGATGGCCCCGATGATATATTTCCAGCTGATGCCCGCCGCAAACATCATGCTGCAGGCGATGATGCCGTAGATGATGGCGGTGCCGTCGTCGCCCTGAATGTGGATGATGCCGATGGGCACCAGCATGTGCAGCAGCAGCTTGCCCAGCTCCTTGGGCTCGTTGATCCGGCCGCGGACGTTGTTCAGGTGCATGGCAAAGGTCAGAATAAAGCTGATCTTTGCCAGCTCCGTGGGCTGGAAGGTGAAGCCGCCCAGCTTGTACCAGGAGTAGTTGTCGGTGTCGCCCGCGTTGTAGCCGATGGTCAGCGGGCCGATGCTCACGTTGCGGATGAACAGCGTGGGCAACACAAGGCCCCACGTTACGGCAACGTGCACCGGCCACACCTTGACGAGGCTGCGGTAATCGATGTTCGAGAGCAGGATGGCCACCACAAGGCCGATGCCCGCCGCGCCCGCCTGCACCACGGCCCGGCGGTAATCGCCCACGCCGGTGATGGCCCCGGTCACCTCGTCCACCGCAAAGCCGCTGCCCTGCTTGGCCGCCCAGGAGGAGAGGGCCAGCACCGCCAGGATGCTGCTGAGCAGGCAGAGGGAGAGGTACGCTTTGTCCGTCCGCTTCCAATATCGTTGAATGCTTTCCAAAAAAGCACCGCCTTTCTTTGCAGGGCCGGGCGCATCCTCCGCCCGGCGGGGAACAAAACCCCATGATAACTGTATTATAGCGCATCGGACATTTCTGCGCAAGACGGCGCGGATTTTTCACATCCTGTGACAGCTTTGCAAAATCCGCCGGGAATGCTTGACAAAGCCCCCGGGACTCTCTAAAATGGGAGGAGAACAACGCGGAGCATTTGTGAGGCCGGGTATGGGAATCCCCCGGGGCCTGCCGCGTGGGAAGAAAGCGCCGGCCGGGGGGCCGCGCTTTCTTGGAGGATAAGAAAAAAGATGAAGCAAACAAAGCATCGCATCCTCTGCGCCCTGTGCGCAGTGATGCTTCTGGTGAGCACGGCCTTCCCGGCGGCGGCTTTTGCGGAGCAGCCCGGGGAAACAGCAGCGCCTGCCGCCGAGACCCTCAGCTCTGCCGACGTCCGGGAGATGCAGCAGACGGACGCCGCTGTAACGGCCCTGACCGAAAGCGACGCCTACGCCGCCATGGACCCGGACCAGCGGCAGCAGGCCGCCGTGGCCGAGCTCTTTGCGCTGGTGCAGGAGGGGCTCGTCTCGGCGGGGTCCATCCACCTGGACGCGGAGAACAAGCTGGTCAGCTTCTCCTACCCCTGCGGCGTACTGGGCGGCATCTGGCTGGAGGACCCCATGGACGAGGACCTGGACGCCGAAAACGCCGTGGACCCCAGTGTGGAGCTGCAGCTGCCGCCTGACCTCGGCGCCGAGATGCAGTACAGCCGCTCCAGCATCCACCACGAAAACCAGATGGACGGGCCCTTTGGCAAAGCTACCATCTACTACGCCTTTGATAACACCATCAACAGCTCCCGCTACCCCTATTACTCCTATATGAAGGGCTTCTGGTCGGCCATGGGGCTGGAGACGAAGATCAACACGGCGGTGACGGTAGCAGACCTCAAAAAGATGGGCGACAACGACCTGTGCGTCCTGAGCACCCACGGCAGCTACTACACCTACACCACCGGCCGCTTCTGGAAGCGCACCCGCACCACCCCCATCATCCTGCTGACGGAGGAGTCCACCTTCTCGAAGGACCTGCGCTACGGTTTCGACCTGCTGGACCACCGCATCATCAAGGTGAACGGCCACTACTGCATCACGGCGGATTTCTTCCGCAATGCCTACAAGGGCGGCAAGCTGGCCAATACCATCGTCTACTCCGAGACCTGCGAGTTTCTCGGCGTGGACGGCAGCGAGGACAACGCCATGGCAGACGCGCTGCTTTCCGGCGGGGCCAGCGCTGTGGTTGGCTATGTGAACAACGTCTACACCGTCTACTCCCGCAGTATGCTCTGGGATACGGTCAACCACCTCATCCTAGGGCAGAACATCGGCGCGTCGCTGGAGCACGCCAAGGCTACCTACGGCGAGGACGATCTGGTCTGGTACCACTCGCAGGGCGGTCTGCGGCCCCACGCCGCTGCCTCCTACGCGGTGCTGTACGGCAGCAGCCAGGCCGCGCTCAATGTGCCCGCCGCCAACCGTGCCGCTGCGCTGCAGGCGGCAGCCTGAGGATTGCACTTTGGCGCGAAATCGTTTATACTAAGGGATGGCAGAAACCTGCCGTCCCTTTTTTGCAGAATAACCTCTCAGTCTCGCATTCGCTCGCCAGCTCCCCTACGAAGGGGAGCCAAGCGCGCTGCGGTTAGGAGAATAGCATGTCTGAATTTATCACCCATTCCCGGGCCGAGACGGTGGCCCTGGGCCGGAAGATGGCGGGCAGGCTCGCCGATGGGGCCCTCATCGCCTTTACGGGCGGCCTCGGCGCGGGCAAGACGGCCTTTTGCGAGGGGCTGGCCGAGGGCCTCGGCTGCACCGACCCGGTCAGCAGCCCCACCTTTGCCATCGTGAATTACTATCGCGGCCCCCGCCCGCTGGCCCACTTTGACCTCTACCGCATTTCCACCGAGAACGATCTGTGCGCCGCCGGTTTTTACGATTATCTGGATCAGGGGGCCATCGTGGCCTGCGAGTGGAGCGAAAACTTCGCCGACCTCCTCGCGCCCGAAGACCCCATCCGGGTGGACATCCAGCGGGTGGACGAAACCACCCGCCGCATCACCATCGAGGGGGTGGACGTATGAATATCTTAGCCGTGGATACCGCCGGAAAAACGGCGGGCGTGGCCCTTTTGCAGGATGACCGCCTGCTGTACGAGTGCTATCTGGACGCGGGCATGACCCACAGCGAGACCCTGATGCCGCTGGTGGATACCTGCTTGAAGCTTTGCGGCAAGAGCTGCGCCGACATCGACCTGTTCGGCGTCAATGCCGGGCCCGGCAGCTTTACCGGCCTGCGCATCGGCCTTGCCGCCGTCAAGGGGATGGCCTTCCCCCGGGAGACCCTCTGCGCGCCCGTCTCCACGCTGGAGGCGCTGGCCGCCTGCCACACCGGCGAGGGCACCGTCCTCTGTGCGCTGGACGCCCGCCGCCAGCAGGTGTACAGCGCGGCTTTCGACCTCGCCACCCAGGAGCGGCTGATGGAAGACGACGCCCGGGCCGTGAGCGACCTGGCCGACTTTGTAAAAACTTGCAAAAAGCCCCTGTTTTTTGTTGGTGATGGGGCCTATCTGTGCTATAATAAATACGGCGCAGAGCCCGGCGTGCTGAACGTGCCGCCGGAACTGCGGGGCGGCCGGGCCGCAGGCGTGGCCCGGGTGGCAAAGCTCATGGCCCAGCGCGGCGAGACCGTGCTGCCCGAGGCACTGCTGCCGGATTACCACCGCCTAAGCCAGGCCGAGCGGGAACGCGCCGAGCGCCTTGCCGCCCAGGCTGCCGCCAACACCGAAGCAAACGCAAACGGAAAGGAAACAAACCATGGCTAAACCCATCGCTTTGGCCGCCGACCACGGCGGATTTGAACTGAAAGAGGCCGTGAAGGCCCATCTGGAGGAGCTGGGGCTGGAGTACATCGACTACGGCACCCACAGCACCGCCAGCGTCGATTACCCCGATATGGCTCTGCCCGCCTGCGACGCCGTCGTCAGCGGCGAGTGCAGCAAGGCACTGCTGTTCTGCGGCACCGGCGTGGGCATCAGCATGGCCGCCAACAAGGTCAAGGGCATCCGCGCCTGCTGCTGCTCAGACAGCTTCAGCTGCGAGTATACCCGCCGCCACAACGACGCCAATGCCCTGTGCATGGGCGGCCGTGTGGTAGGCCCCGGCCTTGCCTGCCAGCTGGTGGACCTCTTCCTCAACACCGAGTTTGAGGGCGGCCGCCACGAAAAGCGCATCGCCAAGCTGATGGCTATTGAAAACCGATAAGTAACTCAACCTCTCCGTCATTGCTTCGCAATGCCACCTCTCCTAGTAGGAGAGGCAAGACTTGGCTCCCCTATTAGGGGAGCTGTCGAGCGAATGCGAGACTGAGAGGTTTAATAAAAGAAGGAGCGTGTTGTTATGACCCCCATGATCGTTGAGCACCCCCTGCTGCAGCACAAGATCAGCCTGCTGCGCAACAAACAGACCGGCACCAAGGAGTTCCGTGACCTCGTCGGTGAGATCGCCACCCTGCTGTGCTACGAGGCCACCCGTGACCTGCCTCTGGAAGAGGTAGAGATCGAGACCCCCATCACCATGGCCAAGACCAAGGTGCTGGCAGGCCGCAAGCTGGCTCTGGTGCCCATCCTCCGCGCCGGTATGGGTATGCTGGACGGTATGCTCACCCTGCTGCCCGCTGCCAAGGTGGGCTTCATCGGCCTGTACCGCGATGAGACCACCCTGCAGCCGGTGGAGTACTTCTGCAAGCTGCCCGCCGACATCGCCGAGCGGGATGTGCTGGTGCTGGACCCCATGCTGGCTACCGGCGGCAGCGCCATCGACGCCATTGCCCAGATCAAGAAGCATGGCGCCAAGCGGATCAAGTTCATCGGCCTGATCGGCGCCCCGGAAGGCATTGAGGCCCTGCACAATGCCCACCCCGACGTGGACATCTATCTGGGTGCCAAGGACGACCATCTGAACGAGAACGGCTACATCGTCCCCGGTCTGGGCGACGCCGGCGACCGTATCTACGGAACCAAATAAAACCTCTCCGTCTGCTTCGCAGCCACCTCTCCTAATAGG
>ERZ1026860.470-NODE-470-length-26933-cov-9.907434_pt1 | contig 26933 bp, 38 predicted proteins | sample MGYA00380160_ERZ1026860 | MGnify/ENA primary metagenome ERZ1026860 (study PRJEB33269, sample SAMEA4719796) | human gut metagenome | biome: human-associated habitat; feature: organic feature; material: feces | place: Cameroon | collected 2013-10 ... | reverse complement strand
ATAAAAGATAGGGGTGAGTTAAATGAACAACTTCAAAGCCGCCCGAAAAAAGAAGGGCTACAGCCAAAAATACGTCGCGTATGTCTTGGGTATCACGCCTCCGTCTGTCAGTGCGTGGGAAGCCGGGACGAGCAAGCCAAACATGAAAAACATGCAAGCACTGGCTGACCTGTATGGCGTATCCGTCGAGTACCTTTCAGGCGGAGACGAAAAAAAAGCGCCCGCCGAAGCGGACGCCGAGGAGGTCGGGAAGCTGACGTTTTTGGAAAAGATGGTGCTGGCGTGCTACAGGCAACTGCCGGAAGCTGACCGCGTGGATATCCTCAACGAGATGATCCAGCGCGGCGCGGACAGCGAAAAAGACGAAGAATGATATGCGCGAAAGTGCGCAGCTTAGCACGTCGATTCAATCGGCGCAGGGTTGCAAGAAACAGACGATCGTCGATCATTGCTTTTACCTCCGCTCTTATTGAGTCCCATCATAACACATAATTGCAAGGATAGATCGTCAAGAGTTGTTAAAATCCGACCAAAAAAAAAAAAAAAAAAAAAAACGTTACGCATTCCACAGGTTCCGACATTTAAAAAAGGAGAATGAACATGAAAAGCCCATTCAAACAGGAATATTATGACGAACTGGTGAAGCAGTACGAATCCGCAGATAATCCAGGAAGCCGTCACTTCGCGCGGCAAGACCTCGCGGGGTATTGCTATAAATACCGTGAAGACCCGGAAATGCTTGATCGGTGTATAGCACTTTGTGAAGAGGATATCCGAGAACTGCCGATCCTCGACGAATACGCAAGCGTAGGTACTGCGATGAAATGTAAGACGCTTGGGTACAAGCCCACGCCCGGCACGATGGACTATGAAACGATCAAGCACGGATTTACCGGGAGGATCGTCACGCTGGAGCGGCTTGCAATCATCGAAAAAGATCGTGGGCATTACAATCGCGCCAAAGCCCTATATCAGCAGTGCCTCGCACGAATCGCGTGGAACGATCGGGCAAAGGATGAAATCGCCCGTCTCGAACGCGCCATCGCCGCCGTTGACAAAAAGATCGCCGCGCAGAAATAAAATCGCAGGGGAGTTGATCGCATGGCAAAGAAACGCGCGCCGCGCGGCGGCGGAAGCATACGCCAGCGCAAAGACGGACGCTGGGAGGGGCGATTCTCTCCCGGCGTCGATCCGCTGACCGGGAAGCGGCGGTATAAATCGGTTTACGGCGCGACGCAGGCCGAGGCGAGGAAGAAGCTTGCGAAGGCCGTGGCTGAGATTGACGATGGGACGTTTTTGGATCCGTCAAAAATCACGGTCGACGAGTGGGCGGAAAAATGGCTGCACGATAACAGCAAAGGGCGAAAAGAAAACTCGTTGAAGACATACGAAAGTATGCTGCGGAACCATTTTCTGAAATATTTTGGATCAACTCGGTTATCGGCAATCACAACTTTTCACATTCAGGAAGCGTTAAACGCCGCGCCGCTGGCCGCCTCATCAAAGATCACGTTGCGCGAGTCTATTTCGTCTCTGTTCACCTCCGCCGTCAAAGCGAAGCTCATCAAAGAAAATCCCGTCCGGGACGCCGAAACGATCAAAAAGCCAAAAAGTCCGCCCAAAATTTTATCAGACGATCAGCTTTCGCGCGTATTGGCGGAAACGCAAAAAACACGGTTCGCCTTCTTGTTTTTCTTCCTTGCATTTACCGGGGTGCGAATTGGCGAAGCCCTCGGGCTGACGTGGGATCGCATTGATTTTGATACCGGGTTTATCGATATCGACCGTCAGCTTATCAGATCAAAACAGCATGGCTACATTTTTGCGCCTCCAAAAAACAATGAAATCAGAAAGCTTTGCCCTGGGATTGCCGTTATAAACCGAGCGCGTGAATACAAAAAAGAGCAAACGCAGAAGTTTCTGGAGACGGGCGTTCGCTGCCAGATGGGGTTAGTGTTCTGCACCAACGAAGGAAAACCGCAATGTCAATCAACCGTCCGAAACGTTTTGCACAAGGCCTCTACTGCCGCCGGAACAGATATCCACCCACATGATTTCCGTCACACCTATGCGTCAATGGCACTTCGCGCCGGAAACGACCCGCGCACAGTACAGGAGGCACTTGGACACTCTTCTGCGGCTTTCACGTTGGAGATATACGCCGCCGTAAACGATCAAATGCGGCAGGAATCTTCTATCAAAATGGATGATTTCATGGCGCGTTATGATCTGTAGCGGGTCAGAATGTGGGTAAAAGACGTGCGAGTTTCACGTGAAACATTGAATTTCAGGCATTTTTCACGCCGAAAGATTTTATTGTAAAATTATCATTCGCACATTTCACCGTCTATCATTACGTTCCGTCCTGTTCGCGGGCAAAGAAAAAGCACCGCGTTTCGTCCGCTGTGTATTGGGACGTATCGCGGTGTTGTGGGTAAAACCGTGGGTCAATCAGCGATTGAAAGAGCAATCGCCGTAGCAGTAAGTGTGGCAGTACGGGCAGGGCTTCGTGTCGACAAAACGGTCGATCACGCGCGCATTACGCTTCACGGGCGCGGGCTTCTCGGTCTTTTCGACTTCCGCGATCGCGGCGGGTTCTTCGAGCGCCGTCAGATAGTAAACGCGGGTGAGATACGCGCGGAGCTTCTCGATCTGCGCCTCAAGATTCTCGCCGCGCCAGACCTTTGCGGTCTTATCCCATGTCACGTCGAAGTTATCCTTGATTTCCGCGCGCATATTGTAGGTGTCGCCGCTGATCGTGTTGGCCTCGGTGTCGATCGTGATCGTCCAGCGCTTCATCGTCATTTCGTATTTCATGGTATGCCTCCTGCTTTCGTTCAGGCTCTATGTCCCTTACAAGTATTATTATATACACTGAGTGTATATATGTCAAGCGAAACTTGCAATCCGGCGCACTTTTTTGAAAAAAATATTGACGCAGAAGCCGTCGCGTGGTATGGTGTAGCCATACTACTTAAACGGTATGGCGCTTGGAAACGAGCGTCCGCGGGAGAATCCGCGTGGATCGAAAAGAGAACGCAAGAAGAAAAGGAGCAGGCAATTTCGCCAGCTCCTTTTCTTTTGTTCGTTATTTGATTATGCCATCGTATTTCAGCTTCGTCTCAACGAGGGAAAACATTCGCACCGGGCATTCCCGTTCGCCCAGCTCCCACGATTGCCACGTCCGATACGGAAGCCCGACGTAATGGCAGAAGTCCTTCCGATTCATGCCGGACTGCTCACGAAGCCGCAAGCACTCGGCGGCGCTTCGGGTCGACGCGTCGACGGCGCTGGCGGCGAAAAGCGCCTTGTATTCGTCAGCATTGAGGTTCTTCGCCGCCCAATCGCGTGCTTCGTCGTAGGTCAGCGGGACGATACGTTCTTCGATCTTGCCGCGCGCGTGGAGAAAAAATTCTCCGCCGCGCTTCTGGTGCAACGTCTCTTCATACCAGTAGTCCGCGTTGCTGGCTTTCCATCCGCCGACCACTTTCGCGGTGGCGGTATCATATCTTTTCCCGTTCAGGACTTTCCTCATTTTTCATCCTTTCGTATTCGCCGATGATCGGCTGTGCGTACTCGCGGAAAAGCTCTTTCCGCGCCTCGATTGCCTCCTCGCGCGTCTTACAGACGCGGCTGTGGTACTGCCCCCGCACGATGATCGCGGCGCGCCATTTCCCTTTGGCGTCGTCAAAATAGACGCCGCGCACGCCGCTCGTGCTGTTTTTGGGCGCTTTGTCGCTTTTGAGCCGCGCGATTGACGCGCCATTGTAAAGGCCAAGGTTTCCGGCGCGCTCGTCGCTGCGATAGCAGCCGCAGGATCGGGATGCCCCGCGCACAAGCGACTGCTCCATGACTTCTCGTTCCGTGCCGCAGTCGCAGCGGCACAGCCAATAGGCGTAGCCGTTACGCGGCAGCGCCGCGCCGATTACTTCCCAGCGGTCAAAGCGCTGGCCGATGGAGATATTACTCATCGCATTCCTCCGCATTAAGCCATTCGGTCACTTGCTTTGCAATTTCAGTGCAAACACACATAAATTCGTCCCAATGTTTTTCTTCTGCGTCAAAAATGGTTTCATCCCAGTTCCTCAAAAGATGCGAATTGATATAGTCGGTATATGGTGCGTCAACGATGAAGGCTCTTGAATTTTCGCCGGGCATAACCACAATTTCGCCGAGACGATCAAACGCAACCGAGTAGATGACACGGTCGTAATATGATTCGGCGTGCGCAAAATTGCGATTGTGGATCGCTTTAGCGACTTTTTCGGGCGAGACGTTATGACATTCGTCGATCCATTCGTTTGCTTGCCTTTGGAGTTTTTTGCACACGCGATCAAATGAGAATTTGTTTAATGCGCCGTTTTCGTCGCAAAACTGGTCTGAGATTTTCTCTTCAAAAATGGCATCCGAGCGACTTTCGGGGACGATTTCTCCGTTACGCGTGATGTTTAATCTAAAAATGAGATGCCGCTCCTGAAAACCGCCATATTCGATTATGGCGGTGCCTTGCAAAGCTTTTTTGATATCGTCGAGCATGATACGCTTCTCCATTACAAACCTCCAATGGTAAGGGAAATGGCGGCCGAAGCCGCCGGGTAGTCACTTGTCAAGCCGCGTCCAGATCGGGCGATCCCAGATGCTTTTGGCAGTGTTGATGCAGGGATGATCGTGGCGATCCATGATCTCCCTGACTTCGCCTTTTGCATCAAAGATGTAGTACTGCTCGTCATCGCATTGCGCGACGGTAAACCCCTCAGGGACGGTGATCTCGATGGGATACCACCACACGAGCGCTTTGTCCTGCGGCGCGTCATCGAGAATGTGGTAGGTCGGCGGGTTGCCAAACCCGCGCGGGCGGGTGTTTTCGTCTTCGCGCTTGTAGATGGTGATCTTAGTCATCGATTTTGCCCTCCTGTATAATGATGACGTCCTCGACGTCGCTGTCTTCGACGGTGCGCAGGGCGATGCGCACCTCCTTGTCCGGGTTCGCCTTCGCTTCGCGTCGCGCCATGCGGAAAGCCTCACGCTTGACGGTGGAGCCATAATCGTCGGTGTAGTCGTCACCGACCTGCACGGAGTAGTAACGTCGATCTCTCATCTTTAGCCCTCCAATCGACGCTTGAGCAAGCTTCGCATTTCGCGCTTTGCACGTGCAAGTTCTTTCCCTTCAAAAATCCCCTTGTAAGGCAGATCGGCCATCTGATACTCCGCTTCTTCCCGCACCTCATCGTCGGTCAAGGGGCGGTTTAGATCGTCTGCTCTTGCCTCAAAGCGGGATCCCAGCAGTGTGCCGAGCGCCTTTTCATACAGCGTCACTTTAGTCATCCTCCTCGCCGAGCCACGCGTTGGCCTGCGCGGTCAGCTCCTCGCAGATTGCGCGGAAGTCGCTGTCGGGGTCGTCCTCGGTCGCCGAGCAGCACGCGCCCCAATCGTCGGGATACTCCGCGTCGTGCTTCCCAAAATAGTCGCGCTGGTCGCGTGAGGCGGTAAAGGTCTCGTCCGCGTCCTGGCAGCCGTTCACGATCTCGCCGTCCTCGGTGATGTGGAGATAGTAGACGATGTCAGTGCCTTCGCTTTCCGCGCTGGCGTTTTCGCGCAGAGCCTTCATGACGTCCTCGATGGTGATCTTTTTGATAGTATCCATAGTGTGCAGCCTCCTGCTTTTTTGTTTGGGCTTCATGTCCCTTACAAGTATTATTATATACACTCAGTGTATATATGTCAATAGTTTTCTTCAAAAAATTAAATTCGCGCAAAAAAAATAAGCGCCCCGAAGGGCGCTGTTGATCGTATGTTATTTGATGATCGCGTCGAACCCCGCGGCCTTCAGCTTCGCGACGAGCGCCTCGGCGTTTTTCTTCTCGGCGAATGCGCCGCACTGGACACGATACAACACGGCGGGTTCTGCGGGGTCGGGCGCGACTACCTTCGGCGTGAACGTCACGCCGTAGAAGTTGCAGATGCCCTGCGCGATCGCTTCACCGATGTCCGTGGTATGCTCGATGATCCACTTCGCCGTCTCCGTGACGTCGTGAAATTCGCACTCGATATAGGCGCAAGGCGCTTTCGTGCTTTTGATCTCGTACCACGTCTGCTGCTCATACACGCCTTCGGATACGCCCGGCGTCAACGGCGCGAGGATGTTAAAAATCGCCTGCGCCGCGCCGAAACCGACTCCGCCTTTCTTCCACGCATAACAGCGCGTTCCGGCAGTATTGCCGCGCGACGCGTTTGTATGGATTGCGACGTGGAGGTCAGCGCCCCATTTGTTGGACTCAGGGACACGGGTATACATCGTGCCGCCGCCTACGGCGACCTCAAAACCGTTGCGTTTCAGCGCATCCGCCGCCGCGAGGGCGATTTTCATGCACTGTTCGGCCTCGTTCGTGCCGCCGTAGGCGTAGAGGTTTTCCTTCTGCGAAGACGGGGACAGGTAGATTTTTTTAGCCATCGATTTTTTCCTCCTTCGATCTGGTAAAGTAGTAGGTCATGACTGCGCCGTAGCTGGAAGCGTACAGCGCCGTCAAATCCTGCGGTGCCTGAACGCCGCCGAAAAGCAGGACGCCCATGAAGATCGTCATGAGCAGGGTCACGATCGATTTCAGGTCGATCAGCTTTGCAAGGTTTTTGCGGATCATTTGATTTTCTCCTTTCAGTTTTCGTAAATGATTTTTTTGCCATATCTCACGGCACACTCATGCTCGATGGTGCAGCCGTTGGCATCGTGCCAGCCCTCGCAGAAATACACCGTGTCCGCTTCGCCGAGCAGCTTGATACTTTCGCCCAGATACCAAAGCGGCGCAACGTCGGCGGGCGCGTCTTCGAAAAATGATTCGATGATTTCAGCGTCGGGAAATTTCTTCGCAACGTAGTCACGTTCGGCCTTGATCCACTCGTTAGTTTTGCCTTTCATCGGCTGACTGATAAAGAGTTTCATTTGATTTTCTCCTTTCGCTGGGTAAAGATTGTTAGTGTACTATCAGTTTTCATCACACTTTTTTGATAGTACAGTTACAATTTTGTTCACTTTCGCACGATTTTTGTTCACTTTTACGCGAAGTTGTTATGTTTCCGACGGATTTTGTTATGTTACGGTCACTTGATGGTAACTTGCTGGTAACTTGATTGTCTTGCGTCAACCAATCCCGATACGCGCCAGCGCGTAGCCCATGATCGCCGCGATGATCGCGCTGATGATCTTGTCCACGATGCCGTCCCAGCGCTTCGCGGGCTTGTCGGCGAGGACTTTGATCTCGCGCTTGATATCGTCCACATCGTCCCCGATCTGGTTCTGCCGATCCGCGAGAACAGCGACGGAAGAGACCAACTTGTTAAACTGCTTCTGTTGCTCCTCCAGCTTGTCGATCCTGTGCGTGTTGGATTTACTCCTCTGCTCGTTGTCGTGTGTGAGTGCGATCAATTCTTCATGCGTCATCACCCGTTTCCTCCAGTTTGTTAATTTCCGCGCGCCATTCCGCGCGCTGTGCCAGCACGTCCGCGTATTCCGCGCGGATCGATTTCAAAGCTGCCAAAAGAGACGGCAGGCTGTCGGCTTCCAAAAGCGATTCCACGGCCTTCGCTACGATGTAGTCCGTCTGCGCGAGATTTCGCTCAAGCTCAATCCTGCGATCTGTGAGATTCGGCAGCACCTCGCGCAAAAATTCGCCATTCACAAAGATATAATCGCGGATCGTTTTCAGGTCGAAATCGTCGGGCAGTTCGAGCATCGGAAGGGCTTCGTCAAGCGGATACGTCGTCACATTCTGCAAGCGTCCGCTTTCGTCTGTTTGGTAGTTTACAATCATCAAGATACCTCCTGTATATCGTCCTTGCGCACAAGCCCGTAGATTGCCGTAACCCAAATGGTTGTAGTATCCGCCGCCGACTGATACCAGTTCGTATCATGGACAGAGACGTAGAAGTTGTGCAGCAGCGTCAACGTATCCTCGGATACGGACATGACCGCGCCCGAAAGCGTACCCCAGCCCGCGTAGTCAGTGCTGATGTCAAACTCGCCGACGGATAAATATCCGCTTGCAGAAACCCGTGCCAAAACGAGCGACGCGTAGAGTTCGACGGCAAAGATCGCGTAATCCGAGAAGCCCGGCACGGTGATGCTGCCATTCGTCAGACTGCCTTTCCACAACAGCTTCGGCTTCTGCGGTGCAATCAAGCTATTTCTTGCTCCGGCGGGATCGGCAAATCCGCCGACCTTGAGAAGACCTTTGATGTCCATGCCGTCCTCGATGTCGGGGATTTTTCCGACGCCCACTTGATATGCCGTGCCGACGCGCTTGATGTAGATGCCGGGGATGCCGACGTTGAGCGTCGCCGTCATCGACGCGCTCGTGACGCGGTCGGTCAGCGTTATCTCGATCTCGTAGGATTTGTCCGACTCCCAGCCGCCAGAGGCCGGAGTGAACGCGCCGGAGAAGGAGAACGTGCCGTCTGTGTTGATCGTCGGCATGATCGCCGTCGTGCCACTTGTCCACTCTTCCACGCCGTTTTGACGATAGCGCCACGAGGCCGCGAGGAAGATGTTGGTCTGCGCTCCGAAGGACTTGTCCCAGATCGTGCCGGAGAAGGTCATAGTCGCCGTCTCGTCGACCTGATTGTCACGCACGAGATTGATCGTGCCGATCGCGGGCGGAACGTAGTCCAGCACCGTCAAGGCCGTCGTGACAGGCGTCGCGTTCTCGCGGCTGTCCACCGCCGAGACGGTAATGCTGGCCGCGCTGATGGATGCGAGGTCGATGGATACCGCCGAAGATGCCGAGTAATCCACGCTTCCCGTGACGTCGCCGCACACGGCGTCGTATCGTACCATCGTCGCGCCCTTCTGCGCGGTCGCGGGCGTCTCGATCATGGCGATCGCATTGGTGTAGCCCGGGACGATCACGGTCGCCGATCCTGTCAACCCCTCTTTATCGTGCGAAAGCGCGAAAGCGCCGAATAGTGGCAAGCATTCTGTCGCCGTCAAATGCGCCGTGCCTGTCTTTGCGGTCGAGCCGATGATCGTGGATCCGTTGTAGGTCGTCAAGGACACCACCGCCGTCGCCGCATTTGTGTCGGCGACCCACCCGTAAATCTGCTCCGCGTATGCGGCCAGAGGCAGTACCGTCTCCGTGCCATCAATCGACCAGACCGCGCCGAGGTCGTTTCCCGCGACCGAAACGCGCGCCTGCGCCGTGAAGGTCGAAGACGACCGCGAAATCGTGATCGGGAGGTCGTTACCCACGACGAAATCGACGGCGCTGGAAACCGTGGACGGTGCGAGGTTGGGCAGCGTCACCGTAAACGGGAAGACCGTCACGCGCCCCGAGTTGGAGCGGAACGTAATCTGCATCGCCACGGACGTCTGCGAGAGGTCGGAAACCGTGAAATTGCACGTACCCGTTCGCACGCTATACGCCGCCCATTGGTTTGGCGTGTTGTTTTTAAGCACCGTCACGGCAAAAGCCTCATATGCCGTCGCGGGCTGTGCCGTGAGGTTGTACCCGTACTTCGACGCGCCGCCGACCGCAGAAATGCCGATGTCAAAATACACGCTGACCGCCGTCAGATTGCGCGAGACGGTATACGATACATCAAAGTAGATGTTGGGCTGAGAGCCAAACCATATGCCGCCCGCGGAAACGTTTGCCATTACAAGCCTCCCTTCTCGTCGTTAATGACGATCATCAGCGCATCGGTCGTCGGGATGAGTCGCGTCTGCCCCACCATCAGCTCATTGTTGACGATGGCCGTAGGCATTTCCGCGCCGACCGCCGAAAACTGCGCGATGATGTCGCCGTTGACGTTGTTCAAAAACGCCATCTGTTCCGGCGAGAATTTCGCGTTGATCTGATCGCCGAGGATCTCAAAGCCTGTGCTTTGGAGCTGGATCACGGGTTTCAGCACGCCGTTCACACGTTCGCCGAAAGCCAGAAGACCCGTCTGCATATCGAGTTCAAAATTCTCGCCTTCGATCTTCTGCGCGGTGAGTTGGTTGATTACCAGCCCGTCGCCCGTGAGGACGGTCGACCAGTTCCACTGCCCCGCCGTCTTGCTGTTTGCAACGCGGACGCTGCCGCCGCGAATCGACGTGACCTTCGTCGCGTCGGCGGGATTCGCGGCGTTGTAGGTGTTAAACCCTTCGGCGGGATCGGCGATCACATAAGCCTGATCGGCGTTGATTTCGCGATTGAACTTGTCCAGCACGCCGCTGTAATATGACTCGTTCGCGATCCGTTCCGCGTTCGACGCCGTCTGCCCGATGGACGAGATGGAGCGCACCACCTGATAAGGGCGCTCGTTAAACTCATAGGTCGAGTTCTGCCCGTTGAGATAATCCGTCCGCTTGCCGACGCAGCGCGTGCGAAACCGAAGGCCGAGCGCCGTCGAGATGACGCCGACCGTGTCGCCAAAGCCGACCTCCGACGTGGGGATGCCGAGCGACGGAAAGTCCGCCGCCTTGATGGTGTATGCCGTGGGGTCGACGAGCTGCGCCACGAGAGACGCGTACGTCCGCTCCAAGAGCGTGGCGGGGTCTGCCGTGTCGATGGTGTATGCCGTGCATCGGTCGACGAGCGTGCCGCCGACGTTTTGACCGTACTGGTCAATTGCCGCCGCGCCGAGGCTCACATAGGTCTGCCCTGCGGGTTTGTCCACCGGGTCGCCGTTTTCGGTCGACCAGACGACGTCCGCAAAGGTCAGCGCCTGATCCGATCCCTCGACGTAGTTGCCGACGCCGTATGCCGCCGTATAGATGTCGCCCTGCTGCACCTTGCGCGTGATGTCTGTGATCTCACGGTCGTCGTACAGCGTCAAGCCGCGATCCTCGCCGACGCGCTTGTAGATGTTGACGCGGCGCGTGATCGTGCCATCCTCCGCCACGCTCACCTCCGGGTCGATCTCGCCGCCGCACTTTTGCGCCCAATCCATCAGCGCGTCCTTGAGCGTCGTGCGCGTGCGCTGCATGTAGTAGCTGCCCGTTACGTCGCTCGTGCCGACGATCCACTCCGATGCAGGATACGCCTCGCCGAAAAGCTCATACATGCCATTGACCACCGTGCGCCCAGTCACGTCCGTAAAAGGGATAAAGCAGCACAGCGTCGAGTAAAAAGACGACTCGCCGCTGATCGTGACGCTTTTGATCGTCTGCGTCACGGAAGCGATGGAAAACTCAAACCATCTCCCGATCTCGGTGTCGTAAAAAAGTATGCGGTTGTACTTTTGCAAGCTCGGCAGAAGCGGCGTGTCCGGCGCGAAGTCCATGTCCAGCGTGTGCTGCCCGTTAATCACGCGATACCGTTGGAATTTGGTCAGATCGTTTGCGTTGATATACGCGATGAGGTTATCCCGCCTGTCGCGCAGCTGTACCCGTGTAATCATAGATTTCGCTCGACGTAGCTATACGCCGCCCCCGTCACCGCCGCCGAGAAGTCGATCTCAAAAGCGCCCGGCGCGACCTCGAAGGTCTCAAATGTCGTATTTGCAAAAGATACAAACCGCATCGCCAGCGCGCCATCGAGGTAGGCCGTCCGCTGGTCGAGGTCGATCACCCACGCGCCGTCGAGCGTGTCGTTTTCCGGCTGCACGAGCTGCACCGCACCCGTCGTTCCGGCCAGCGTGACCGTCAGCGTTTCGGGCGATCCCGCCACCGTAAAAGAGATTTTGCCCAGCGCCGACGCCGTCCCAGCGTTCGTGCCGCTGATCTTCGTACCGCTTCCCGTCACGGTTTTGTCGTCTCCATAGCGGTACGGATCGACGACGAACGTGATCTTGTACTCGGCGATCGTAAAATAATAGGCGCTCTGCGTGACGCCCGTCACGCGTCCGCGCCGCGTCAAAGCGTCCCGCTCGTCGAAGACGATGGGGACAAAATCTTTTCCCGCCGTAAAGATCGTCCGTAAATAGGCGATCTTCTCGTCGAGCGTTCCGGCGTCGTCGGTCTCAATCAGCGCCGAAACCGTGATCGTCAGCGTGGGGCGGCGGAAAAGACTGATCTTCCCGCCGTCGCCCAGCGTCGGCGACCATACGGTCTCGCTGATCGGGATATTGTCGACGCCGCTATACCCGTAGACCTTGAGATAATCCTTGAGGTCGATGCCGTTGTAAATCATGGTGTATCACCCCCGTGCTTCGGCGATGCGAAGCGACTCCAGCGAGTAAGACATGGGCAGCGCGATTGCATCGGCGATCTCTGTACCGTCAACGTCAAGATGGACGTGGATCGGCGCGGATGTCATCTGCGCCGCGATGTTGCTGTACAGCTCGGAGGTCTGCACGCTCTGGAGCGCCGCCCCCGCCGCCATCGCATCCATGTCCGGCGTTGCCATGCGCATGTCAAAGGACGTCTCCACGCCTTTGCCGAGGTCTGCCGCAGCCCGTTCCGCCACATGTGCCGCATCCTCGATGCCTTCCGCGACGCCCTCGACGACAAATTTACCGCTTTCCATCATCACACGGGAGGGCGACCGGATTTTGAGCCACGCGTTAAACGCCCCGTTGACCTGCGACGCGAGGTATTTTGCCGTGCTTTTCAGTTCGCTGAGTTTGGACAGCATGCCATCAATCGCGCCCTGTGCCGCGTTGATGCCCGCGCGGCGCAAATTCGGTTGGAATTTGTTCTGGAGTTCGCGCGTTGCCACTCCAGCCGCGCCACCCCAGCCGCCTCCACCGCTGCCGCCGCTTCCGCTTCCGCCATTCGCTACGGCCTGCGCGGCGTCTTCTGCATCGGACGTGACATTGTCTTTCATTTCGTTCGATTTATGCACGATCTTGTCATAATTCTTTCCGATGGAGTCCGCAGAATAGTCGCCCGTCTTTATGGCTTCCTGCATCGCATATTCGTATCCTTCGGCAGCCAAGGACGCCTCGTCATATGCGTTTTTCGCTCCCATGTATTCAATCAAACTGTCGCTGACGGCCTGTTTATTTTCAGCTTCGATCCCGGTGAGATCAACCAATTTGTTATATAGTACTCTCGCCTGTTCGGTTTGTTCTGCCGTAGCTCCAGTCCATCCGCCAAGGCCTTTGACGCACTCGCCAACCGTCTTGTAATTCGTGCCCATAAGAGCGTTTACTTCGGAAATGCTGCCGCCCCATGTAGCATAAAAATTATTTGTCCGCTCGACCGCACGATGGTATTCACCCTGCGCAGCTTTCATGTTAATCATTGCGGTCGCCTGCTCGGAATACGCTTGCGTCACAGCATTTTGCAAAGCTGCTGCCATCGCCTGCTGGTTCATCATCTCGATCTGATCGCGGATAGCATTCGTGCCGTCTTTAATCAGCCCCGTGGTTTCGTCTATCTCAATTTGAAGATCGGGATAAAGCGTTTGGAGCATGGCGATTGCCGCGTTAAACGCGTCCTGCTCATCCGTTGCCAGAACGCCGTCTTCGGAGATTTTGTCGATCGTCGCAAGATATTCATTTGCCTTCTGCGTCGACAAATCCGTTTCAAGCCCGAATTTGTTGAAACTGGTCTCGAGGTTGCCAATGGATTCGATGGTGTTTTGGCTCGTCTGGTGGATTTCTTCGAGGTGCTCCGAAAGCGTCGTGAAGTAGGTCGACGCTTTGTTTGCCTCGATATAGGCGTTGGTTATCACGACCGCCATCGCCGCAAGCGCGCCGACGACGAGACCAGCAATGCCGGAACCCGTTGCCAGTGCCGCGCCGACGTCCTGAATTCCCTTTATGACGTCCTGAAATTTGAACGCGACGTAAAAGCCGGCCGCCGCCGCGATTACCGTTTCGATGATCGGAACCAGATCTTCTAAATTTTCCATCAGCCACTCAATGGCTTTGTTCGCGGCGGGAATGCCCTTGTTGCTCAGCCAGTCGTTGATGCCCTTCGTCAGCTTGCCCGTCGCCTCCGCAAACGTGTCTTTGAGGGTATTCCAACGCCCCTGCAACGTCTGCGACTGCTTATCCATGGATTTGTAGTATTTGCCGCCCTCAGACGTGCTTCGCACCATCGCCGCCGTGATCTCGTCAACGCTGATCGTGCCATCGCTGATCCGCTCGTACAGGCTTGCCATGCTTTCGCCCGTCGTTTGCGTGATCTCCTGCAAGGGATTGAAGCCCGCCTCGATCATCTGCTTTACGTCTTCGAGCGAGACTTTGCCCGCCGAAGACATTTGTCCGTAGGCCGTCGCCACGCGCGTCAGCTTATCAGAGTCGCCCTGCGCAATGTCGCCGAGCATCTCCATAGAGCTAATGACGTTATCCGTCGTAAAGCCGTAGTTCATGAGGAGCTGGGTCGTATCGGCAAGGTCGGTCAGGTCGAACGGGGTCGCCGCCGCGCGGTTTTTTAGTTCTTCGACCAGATTTACCGCCGTCTCATAGCTGCCCGTCATGACCTCAAAAGACGTCTGGTACGTCTCCATCTGCTTGTTAAAATTCACGCCGATTCCGATGGACGCGCCGACCGCCGCGCCGATGGCCGCGAATGCCCTTTTGAACGCGGTCTCAATCTTTTTCCCGCCAGCTTCGGCGCGCTCGGCCATCTTGTCGACCTTGTCGCCTGCGGTTTTCGCTTCGTCACCAAGCGATTTCTCGTCTTTCGACGCTGTCTTCGCATCGTCGCCGAGATTGTCCACAGACTTCGACGCGTCGTCCGCCGCGTCCGACATAGTCCCCATGTCTTTGCTTGCGTCGGACATGGTATCATCCATCTTCGCAAGCTGTTTCTCCGCCGCATCCAACTGCTTTTCAAGCTGATACTGCTTCTCAGCCGCTTTGTCAGCCTGTTCGCTGTTGACGCCGTACTCGTTGGATGCCTTCTGCACCTCCGCCGCCTGTTCTTCAATCGCCTGTTTCAAGCGCTCGATCTTTCGGAGCAGACGTTCTTTCGCCTCGGTCAGCTTGTCCGTGCCAGTGGCCGCGTCTTTCGCGCCCTTGTCGACGTCGCTAAAAGTGCTTTTTGCCGTTTCCCCCGCCTTTTTTATCGAGCTGTCATACTCGGAGGTATCGGCAGTTACCGTATAGGTGATTCCACCGCCGTCAGCCATTGTTTTCTCCTTCCTGCGCCATTGCTATCAAGCATTGCGCCATCTTCGCCAGCCCGCTTTGCAAGCTGTTTTCTCTTTCTTCTTCCGTCAGTCGGATGCGGTATTTCTGTTTCAGCCGCGCCAGTTCCGCCCGTTCCGCCGCGTTGTTTTTGTTCGGGGCTGGAAGCGGACGCGTGCGGATCGAAATGATGTCCGAAAAACGCGTTGTTGCCGGAAGCCCCTCCATCAGCGCGCAGAACGTGTTCCAGTGCATTTTCCCGATCTCGGCGTGGAGGTCGATGCCGTAAATTTGCCGGAACGCCGCGTAAATGAGTGCCGCGTCCTGCTCGAAATCCATCGCACGCGGGCTTCCATCGCTTTCCGGCTTTTGAAAGAAGATGCCCGCCAGCGCCGCGAAGAAATCCGAGTCGTAATGCGGGTGTTCGCCGTTGACAAGGAAGTCGCACATTATCTCCATGCGGTCTGCGCCGTCCAGCCCGTCAAGACTCCGAAGCATGAGCAGGACGTTATCAAACCATGGGCAAAGCGGATACGTCTTGCCCTTGTACTCCATCGTCATCGGCGGCGCATCGATCAGATCAAACGTCCGCCCCATAGCGCTTCAATGCCCGGCGACTGTCAAGGATCTGCTCCCGCTGTTTAATCAGCGCCGGAAAGATGTCATCGATCATGATGGGCGTGATGAGCCACACGAGATTATTTGCGTCCTCGATCGTCTCCGCGCCGTAAAACGCGATGATCCGTGCCGCCGCCTCGCGCCCGAAGACAGTCTCCATCAGCGTCGTAAAGCATTTGCCGATGGTCTCCGCGTCGCCGCCTTTGATCGCCGCGTTGAGCGCGGCCTGTGCCGACGTGATCGCCTCGAAAGCGCGAAGGACGTTCAGGCGGTATGTCACCGTCTCCACGACATTGCCGTCGGCGTCGCAAAGGTCAATCGAGCGTTCCAGAAACGGAGAAATGATTTTTGCCATGCGTTTCACCTCATCAAAAAAGCGGCTTTCGCCGCTGGATTTTCAAAATTAAGAAAAAAGGGGAAGGGTATAAGCCCTCCCCCTCCTTGTTAGGTACTCGTGGTGATGGTGGGCGCGCCGTCAAAGCGAATCTCCATGGAGATCGCCGAATCGTCGGTCGTTGCGCCGGAAAATTCTTGCATATTTGCGATCGTGCAGGGGCAGACGAGCGTGACGGTTTTGCCGTCCTCGTTCTCGTACTCCATTTTGAAGGACGAGGTGCGCTGCGCGTCGAGGCCGTACTTCTGACTGAAGATATAGTCCTGCGCGGCGTCGCCATAGACGCGGCGTCCAGTCGCGGTAAAGGTCGGAGCCATGCCCGTAACGTGGTTTTTGGCAAAGCCCTTTTCGGTCAGGAAAAAATACTGCTGGACGACTTCGTTCAGCGCCTCGGCGAGGTTATCGATGCCGTCGCCGAAGGGTGCGTACGTCCACTCGCCGCCCGATGCTTTGCTCGTACCGATGGATGCGGTGATGCCATACATGGGCATCAAACCATACGCATAAGACATTTGTTATCCTCCTTTTTCGTCGGGAAAGTAATAGAAGCGCACAGATAATCCCGAGCCGTAAAGCCACTGGTTGTTCTGCTCACGGTCGAGATACATCGGAACGCTATCCGTCGTGATGCTCGTGATCTGCCACCCGTCGCCTCGCGGGAAGGTCTTCCGCCGCGTGAGGTATGCGTGGAGATTATCGAGCGCGTTTTGTGCCGTCGCTTGATTTTCGTGCTTTGCGTTGAGCACCAGCGACAAAAGGATGGACTGCCCGACGCTGAAAAACGTCGTGTCCATCCCGCCGCCAGCGGTCGTCAGGCTGATTCCGTTGTCGGGTGGAAGCGCGCCGTTGACGATCTGCGCGTATGCAAAGCCGCTGTCCTGCGCAAGCGTTCGCACGGCTTCAAGCACTTGTTTTTGGATGCTGTTCATTGTCAACCTCCGAGCGCTTTGTTCAGGCGCTTTTCGATATGCCGCTGCCATTTGTCGCCGTAGGTCATTTCTGCCTGCTGGCACCATTTAAGCGACGCGTGCGGGTTTTTGTCGTGAGACGGTATGCCCGTAAAATACACGCGCGCGGCATACGGGGTGTTGAACGTGATGACGATCTGGCTTTTGTTGTCGCCCGCCATTTCCGCCGTGCCGGACTCGATCAAATGACCTGTGTCGCGGCGGCAGAAGAAACGGCAATCCTCCAGAACCTCCTGCCTCGTCGCGTACATTGCCAGTTCAATCGCACTCACAAAGTCGCGTTTGGGCGGGTGCTTAATGACGATGCTCACACGGTCGTCACCTCCCAGTGATGGAGACGTCCCGTGTCGTCGGGGACGCCGTCCACGCCGAGGATGGTGTGCGTGTAGCTGTCAATCGTCACGCGCAACTGTGCGCCGATCGCCTCCGCTTGCGCCGAAAGCGCCAGATAATCAAGCGCCGGGCGGCTGTATCGAGGATCGATAAACAGCACGCCCGTGGTCTGGATCTCGGTGTTATCTTTCTGCTTGATCGTGCGATGGTCAGACTGGAAATGCACATGCGCCACAACGGTATCGGTGTAGGTCACGTTTTGGTCGGTATCCATGGCGGACGGGACGTGGAGCGTCATCGTCTGCGACAGGATACGTTTGGGGATCGGTCGAAGCATCGCCGTCACCCCCATCCGAGCGGGAACGGGGCGAACGGCTCGTGTGCCGTCCCCGTATGCCGCTGGAGCAATCCGCTTTGTTCGAGCGCCGCCTGTGCGCCAGCGGAAAGCATCGTCTGTGCCGCGTTTTTGGCGTTTGCCAGAGCGCCTGCGCCGACATGGACTTTGCCAACCGTGTAATCCGTGCCGAGGACGCCAGACGCGGCGGCGTCAAGGCCGACCGTCAGAAGATAGTCGGCCTGTGCGCATACCGCCGTTTTGAGCATCGTCTGCACAAGCTCGGGCAGGGATTCCACGCCGTTCTGCCGCACGAAATAGCGCGTCACGGTATCGATCACGGCTTCCGCCCTCTTTTCGTAGGTCGGAAAGTCCGCTTCGGTCAAGTCCGTGCCGCCGTAGCTATCCGTGTAGTAGGCATAATCAACGTAGGCCATGCCGTCACCTCCGTTACGCGTGGTTGACGATGGTCGCCGTGCCGGAGGCGATGGGCATAAGCGTGTCGCGGTTCGCCTCGACGACGGTCAGGACGTTGCCAGCAGTCAGGCCGGTGATCGGGACGTTCTTCGTGCCGTCGAGCTTCGTCCAGTCGGACGCCGTCAGCTTCGTGCCAGCGGTCACGGTCTTCGCGGACGCACCCGCCGCATACAGGAAGACGGAAGTCGCGTTGCCAGTGCCGCCCGCAACGTTGATTACCGTACCGGCGGTCTCGCCCGCAACGGAGGTAACGGTCAGCGTGCGAAGCGCGTTCGCCGCCGACGCGTTGACGAAGATACCAGCGGAGCGGGTGTTCAGCGCGAAGACGTCGTAGTAGTAGCGCTCGTAGTAGACGTACTTGCCCTTAGACTGCGCGGTGGGCGCACCCATCATGGCGACGTCGTAGACGACGGGCGCGACGATGGCCTCGGGATCGTACATCAGGAGGTTGATAGTCGCGCCGCCATTGGGAGTCCAGCCCTCCGTGAAATCGAACGCGGTCTGCATGATGTCGGACGGAACCTCCTCGAGGATCACGCCGTCGAGCTTGCCGACGTTGCGGTCGATATTGCGGATGCCAGTGCCAGCGTCGATAAAACGCGTGATGCCAGCGGCCTCCTTGAGCAGCTTGTACGCGGCGGGCGTGATCTTCACGCGGACGCGGTCGCGATTAACGCGGTTGTTGGTCATGTACGCAAGGTACTCGTCCCACTGCGCGAGGATGTTGTCGGCAGTAAGCGCGGTCGTGTCGATGCCGCCCGCCGCGTTGGCAAAGCCAGCAAGACGAGACGCGGCATAGGCGTCCATCTCGGGGACTTTCTGCTGCTCGTTAAACGTGCGCGTGACGTTGGCGATGGTCGCAACGTCGCCAGTTTCGGAGATATCCATGGGGTCGATGATGGTATCCCACTCGCGATCCATGCCCATGGTGAGCATCTGCCACTCGTTGTTCCAGCGGCGGGAGAACTCACCCGTGATATGGTCGCGATCAACGGCACGCGCGCCGGAAACCGTCATGGACGGGATGGCAACGGTTTTGCCGTTGACGGGGCGGTAACGGTTGCTGTTCGGCGCACCCCACAGATCGGAGAAGTAGGAAAGATAGGGATAGACGTTTGCCAGTTCGCGCGCGTACTGCGTCGCGTAGTTGACGTCGGTCTGGAGGAAAGATGCCATAGCTTTTTACGCTCCTTTTTTGTTATTTTTGGTCGGTGTTGCCCCGCGATGCACCATAGCCCCACGCGGCGGCGAAGCTGCCGTTGGCATTGCCCTGCGGCATATTGCCCTTAGACTGCGCACCGAACGAAGGGCTTCCGCCCTGCTGCGGCGCGTCGTCATCGGAGAAATACTCCGCATAATCCGTGCGCATCTGCTCGATCTGCTCGGATACAGGCTTTGCGTCCTTGCTGCGATCGATCGCAGAATAGACGGCGTCGAAGAACTTGTCCTTCACGCCGCGGAAGTCCTCACTCCTGCGCGCGTCCTCTTTGCTCTTGAAAGCGTCGAACTGCGCCTGGAGGTCGAGATACTCCTGCGTCTGTTTGGGGTCGGGCGGCTGAACCGCGGCCAGCGCCGCATCCGCTGCCGTTTTGGCTTCGGCTTTGGTCACATAACCTTCGGCGAGGTGCTGCCCGTGAAGTGCGAAGATCTTGTCTTCCTTCTCCCCCGGCGTCAGCTTCGTGTCGTTCAGGATGGATTTGATTGCATCGCGTGTAAAGGTTGCCATTTTACGTCTCCTTGTTTTTCGCCGCGTCAGACGATGGCGGCGTGATTGTTGCGTTTTACGTCCGCCCGACGATATGCAAAAAGCCGCCACGAGGACGGCTTTCGCAAGCGTTGATATGTCGACGCGTCAGTCGCGGTCTTCCATCGCGCGCGCCAGTTTGTAGTTCGCCGTGAGATTGAACTCGTAGGCGTATTCGTCGAGACGGTTCTGCACGTCGGATGGTGCGTCGGCCTTCGCGGCCTCGATCATCCCGCAAAGGGTACGGAGGATGCCCTGCGCCGCCATGTAGGTCTCGTTTTTGTCACGCGGCTCGGCGGTGAGGACGTCGCCCTGAAACGCCAGAACGGCGTCGGCGATGGACGCTTCACGGTATCCCAGCATGACACCCGCTTCCGTCATATCGTCGCCGCACTTCTGCACGGCTTCGTAGATTTCTTCCATCCACTCATGTGCCGTCTTCCAGTTGCGCCCGATCACTTGATGATGCAGGACGACGATGTTTTCATACGCGATTTTCAGCATCGCGCACAGCCGTTCAAATTCGTTCACTGCGCGTCCGCCTCCTTCGCGTTAGGGTTTTCCCCTGCTTCGTCGTTGCGCTTCTCCTGCGGCTTCCTGCGCTGTCCTGCGGCGCGTTTCGGCTTATCAGCTTCTGCCAGCAGTTTGCGGTATTGCGCGGTCGACAGGTCAAGGCCGCAGCGGGTGCAATGCACGCCAGTCCCAAGCCCGATAAAGTTGTGTTCACACGTCTTCGTCATTTTTTGCCCCTCCCCTTGAAAAAGGTGATATCTGTGCGTTCGCGGCGCGGCGTCAAGCCGTGGTCGTCGCAAAAGTCCTCATAGTCCGCCATTTTGGCGCGTATTTTCTCCATCGCGGCGGTATATTCGGCGTCAAGCCCCGCCGCCTTATAGGTCGCGGCCTTCTCCCGTTCGGCGCGCACGGCACGCTCCATTTCCCTCTGCTGTTGGGACAGACGGTAGGCGCGCGCGTTTTCCTCGCGCTTTTCTGGCGTGTCCAGCTCCCACGCGGTGGAAGCCGGAACGCTGAAACCATCGATAAACGGGATGGGGCGATGCCCGCAGTTGATGCCGAACAGTCCTGCGGGTTCGCCGTAGCTGGTGACGCTGATCGGCTCATACGGATGCGGCGCGTCGTCGAGATCGTGGACAACGCCACCCGTGCTGCCCCATGTGTAAAACTTGCCCTGATACGGCGCGCAAAGCGGACGCGCACCGTTGTGCGTGGAGACCTGAAACACTTCGACGCCGTAGTCCGCCGCTTCGGCGACCGTCGCTTGAATCGCGGCATTGTGCGTCGTCGTGCGCACGACCATGTTGACGTAGGCCTCGGGCGTCCAGTTACGCCCGGCGCTGTCCACATAGCCCGTAACGCCCATGTCGCCAAGCTGCTTGATCGCCTTTTTCACGGCACTTCGTATGCTGTCAATCCCGATCACGGTTCCCGCCGTCGCGGCGTTGAGAATCGCCGCCGCTTCGGCGTAGCCGATGTTGACGGCGGAAACGTAGGCTTGCAGCGTCGAGTTGAGCATCGTCGAGTTGACGAGGCTCAAGCGCTCACCCGCTTGTAGTGCCAGCGCTTGGATCGTCTGGTACACGCGCGTGTCCGTCGCCGCTCCTACGACAGGCGCGGAGATTTTTCCCGCCTTGACTGCGTTGGCAAGCGCCGCGTCCACGTCTTTCAGTTCCATCTGCGCGGCGTCTTCGAGCGCCTTTTTCAGCATGTCGGGCGCAACGCCCGTCGCCGCCGCGATGATCTCGATGGATTCGTCCGTCAGCCGCCCGATCTGCGCCAGCATCCGCATCCGCCACTCGTCCGGCGTGATGTCCTTGATGTCGTCAAAAAAGCCCGCCGCGTTTATCAGCAGGCTTGTCCCCGTGTCCGCATAGACCGCTTCGAGCGGCTCGGACAGCCTAAGGAGGTCTGCATTTGTAAGCATCGCTCATCACTCAATCGTCTGTGCGCCGAAGATGTCCAGCGCGCGGGTCGTGATCTTGCCCTCATCCGCGATCTGTTGCAGCTCGGCCTCCGCCTTCTCGTCCGTCAGACCGACGCCGTATTTCGGATCGGTCAAGAACGTGTGCTTCGAAAGGACGCCGTTTGCCATCATGTCGATGCCGCGCTGCATCCGCGTCTGTGCGTCCTCCAGAACCGCGTCGTCCATCGACACGGTCACATCATAGTCGCCAGCCGCAAGCGCGCGGATGCTCTGCCCGTCATGCTGGATATCGTACAGCGCGCCGAGCGTGATGATGTTTTCCACGAGACGGCGGATCGCCGCGATGATCTGCGTCTGGAAATTATTGATCGTCTTGTAGGTCTTGCTGTTCTCGCTGATAACCTCCGTCGCCGTCTTGATCCCCTGATTGAGGTCGAAAGTGAACGTCCCTGCGGAAAGCCCCGTTTGCAGGCACAGCACCGACAGGTTGGAGTTGATCCCCTGCACATGATCGGCGACGCGCAGTTCGGGCGCGATCTCCTTGATCGTCAGGCTTTCGTCCGTGTCCGTGGCGAGGGCTTCATAGCTTTCGTCGTTCGGATCGAAGAACCGCCGCATTTTGCCCGTCTGCGGATCGATCACCGTGCGAAGCATCTTAGCCGGGACGACGAGGCGACGTTTGCCGAGGCGGAACTCGCGCACGAGGGAATCATAACAGATGTCCAGCGCGTGGAGCGTGTCGAAGGCATTGGCGTAGATCGGCACGCCAAGCGGAGAGTTGTCGTCGACGTTGTTGGCCATCGGCGTGCGATAATACGAAAACAGCGACTTCGTCAAGCCGTTGATCGGCGTGACGGGCGCGATGTTGGGATACACTGCCGCCAGCGGATACCATACGCCGAGGATGTCCTGACTGTCCGGCATTTCTTCGCTCGGCTTGTCCGCGCGGTAGAGATCGTTGGAAATGACGTATGTGTCGCCGTCCCACTTGTGCCACTCGATCCGCGTGTAATAATAGCCATCCTTCGCTTCGCGGGAGACGAAGACCGCCTCGCGCACCTCAGCGTTGTCCCAGCTCGTCGGGATAAACTGGTCGGCCATACAGTAGTCGATGCAAATATGCTCCGTGCCTTTGACGATCGTGCCGTCGTCCGCATGGTCGCCGTCCACATAGACCTTCAGCGCACCGCCGCCGAGCGCCGCCGCCTGCTCGATATGCTCCTGCATCTTCGTCCAAAAATTATTTTCGTCGAGAACGTCATGGACGAAGCGCTCGAGCGGGTCGTTCTCGTCGATCACATCGCCGCGCGAGATATTGACGCTCGCCGTCTCATTCCACACAAGTCCGGCCATTTCCGCGCACACTGCCTTTGCCATGTTCAGTCGGAAAAGCTGCCGCGTCGCCAGATCGTTTTCCACCGTCGGCGCGGGTACGATGTGCCACGGCTTATACAAGCCGCGATAAATGTACTTTGCCGGGAAAATGCAGAAGTTGTAAAACGTCCGAAACGGCGGCACGCCGTCCAGCTCGAAAACGTCCTTATAACTCCTGCCAACATTGAGATCTGCCGTAAGCCGTCGCACCCCCTGCTTGATCTTGTCCAAAAGCCTCATCGCTTATAGCCCCCATCGGATAATGTCGTCGCGTCGCGGCACACGGTACTCCATCAGCTCCGTCATGTGCCGCTCGGTCGCGTACTCCTGCGCATCCAACACGTCGATGTTGGTCGTGCCGTTATCGAGCCGCACGTCCGCCGTCAGCTTCGCCGCGTCCCATACCGCCGTCATCAGCGCGTCGCGCGTCGCCGCGCAATGCCGCATGATCTTAAAGCGGTCGTTCGCCATCAGCCGGCAGTCGCATCGGATACGATCGTTGATCTGCTTTTTGAGCGCCGAGGCAACATTGACATTCAGCCCCGCATCAGCCGCCGCCCGGCGCAAGCCGTTGATAAGCGTCTGCTCTGCCGAGTCGCAGTAGACGTCATACACGGGATAGCGCTCCTTGCACTTGCGCACAAATGCGACAAACGCCGCCTCCAGCCGCGCTGGGTCGAGCGCCTCTTTCTCGCAATACTCGTCGAGGATGACCTTCTCGGCGTAACGCGGCGTGTAGCCCACGCAAACAAAAGCGTGCGCGGAAGTCCCGCCGCCGAAGTCGACGCCGATTTCTGCCGTCCATACGGGCGGCGCGTCATCGATAATGTAGCGCTCGGGATTGTCGCAGTACGGGCGGTAGATCGCGCCTTCCGCCGCAACCCACAGCCCTCGGATGTAACGATCATAATAGACCGTCCCCGCGTACTCCCGCTTGAGGTTATCCACAAAGTCGGGATCGAGGAAAGGATTGTCGTCGATGGTGTACGCCTGCTGGTAGATATCCGCGTCGCCGTCAAGGAACAGCTTGAACCAGTGCTGCGGCGAAGCGGGGTTGCACGTCCCGTCGAAGATCGAATACGGCTTGTCGAGACGGCTCTTGAGCATGTCGAAGACGTCCTGATGCCATGTCGTCACCTCGTCGCCGTAGCAATACTTGATAGACATACCGCGAATGCGGTCAACGTGCTTTTTGTTATCCGCGCCCAGACAGTGGACGCGCTCCCCGAAGATCGTCGCCGTGTTGTCGCTGCGGATCGATGAGACGAGCGTCGTGCCATACATGTCCTGTAACGGCTCGATGAGGTTTCTCTGGATCGTGCCGCGAGTGTTGCCGAGGATGACGTTCGCGCCCTCTTTGCCGCTTCCCGCGCGGAGCCGCTTCGGCAGAAGGAAATAATCGCCGTAGGTCTTCCCACTTCGCGTCGCGCCCGTCTTGACGTTCCAACGGTGCGTGGCGTTGCGCCTGTACTCGCGCTGCTTCGGCGTCTGGATCACTGCTCAGCCCCCGCTTCCTCGTCAAGGCGCGTCATGAGGTCGTCGATCTTCTCAATCGCCGCATTTTCCTTCTCGGAAAACCAGTTTTCCCAGATGTAAATGGCCATGGGCGCGCTCCGCGCGGCCAGCGAAAAAGAGCTGCGTCGCAGCGAGATTTTGCCCAGACAGCGCTTTTCCGCGAAAACTTGAGCAAAACTTGAGCCGTACTCCCGATGACAGAAGCGCTCCACCGTGGCGACGGAGCAGTCAAAAAAGGCGGCGACTTCATCGAGGCGGCATTGTAAACCGCACAGGCTTTCAAACTGCTTTTTGTCTATGTCTTTGCGCGGCCTCCCGCCTTTCGACTTTGCCATTTTTGCTCCTTTCGTCAAAATTCAGGGAAATCATACTTCTCGATTTCGCCCGCGTTCGGATGACTTCCATTCCCCTTGAGAAAAACGAGAATGCTTTCCTTCATCGGCGTCACAATCCTGTCGCGTGCAAAGGAGTCCATATACTCACATAATGCTTTTTCGTCTCCGCCCGACTTGAGGAAAATAAGTGCTTTTTGGTGCGTGTTGATAACTTTTCGCGATGCCGAAAAAACACGCTTTGCGCGGACGGCGGCGGTTCCCGCCATGGTGATAAGCACGATTTCGTTGTAGTACTTTGCCCCCGCCTTTTCACACGCCGCGATCGTATCGCCGATGAAATTGCGGTAAAATCCTTTTTTGTCGCGCACTTCACCTACTACGACACACACAAAGCTATTATCCTTCAGCTTTGCAATAGCTTTCCCCAAAATCGTTTCATAGGCCGCAAGGAAGTCCTCGTACTCCATATTTGAGATGTCCGCAGGATCATCACTATACACTTCCAAATCCGCGTATGGCGGGCAAGTCAAAAGCATATCGAAATCATTGCCGGGGATTATCTGATCGATATGGGCGCTGTCGCCGTTATACCAATGCGGGCGCTTGATGCGATCGCCGAAAAAATCAGACGATCCATCGATTGCATCGAAGCCATTTTCGTTCGCTTCGATTTGCTCCTTGGATAGATCGCACCCGTGGTACTCTCTGTCCAAAAATTGAGAAACAATTCCGCGAACGGAGCCTCCAGCAAACGGATCGATCACTTTCCCGCCACGCGGAGAAAACCAGTTCAGGAGCGTCTCCGCAAGGCACGGGTCAAAAATACTCGTTCCCGTAAGACTTGTACCCATATCCTCCCCGAGACTTTGTAATCCTGTACCCAATAATCCCTTTGCGCGCCCATTTCCGCTCGCGAGTATGCTATGCCAAACTTTTTTCCTTTCTTGCCAGCGCGTACTTCTTGCATCGAGAACGGAAAATGGTGGATGAATAAACGCCTCCATCAACGCCCCGTTCGTTTTACCGTCGTATTTGGGCGTTTCGTCGATAGATGCAATCTCTTCATCAAACCCAAAGTCAAAATCGCCGAAATTCAGACTATCGAGTTCGGCCGCCAGCGCGTCGAAGTCCCATTCGGCCAGCTCGTTCGTTTTGTTGTCGAGGAGCCGATACTTCTTTTTCTGCTCCTCCGTCATCCCGACCTTCACGCAAACCTCGGCTTCTGTGCGCCCCAGCTTTTTCAGCGCTTTCAGCCGCGTGTGTCCCGCCAGAACCACGCCGTCCTCGTCCACGACGATCGGCGCACAATATCCACACTGCTTAATGCTTTCCACAACCGCCGCAACGGCGTCGTCGTTTCTGCGCGGATTGTTGGGATACGGTTTAATATCCCCGATCGGCATTTTGATGATTTCCATGGTTTCCCTCCGTTTTGGGCAAAACAAAAGGCCGTGGCGTTTCCGCCCGACCTTTTCGACACTATCAGTATAGCACAGTCCAATGTATAATTTTGTATAATCTTTACCGCATATCGGCGCGAATTAAATCTTTGAGATACTTTTGCACGGATTCTCCGCGCTCTTTCATCGCGTCGAGGTGCGCTTTGATGTCTTCATCTGTGCCGTAAAGCTCAAGAGATACACGCTTCACTTTCGTCTGCCGATATTTCTGCATGGCCTTCGGAACCACGACGTCACCTCCTGCCTTAAAATAGATTTATAATCGTAAGTGTAATGGAGATTACATTCAGAATGATAATCGCCACAAGCGCCGCTTCAAGCAGTTTTGCGTTTTTCATTGCATTTCGCTCCTTTTTGGGATATAATGATATCGATCAAAGAGGATCGGGGGGAAGCTCCACCCTCCCACCCGTTCCCCTCGATCCGGTCGTTTAGTTTTGCTTGATAA
>ERZ1026860.467-NODE-467-length-27172-cov-13.667773_pt1 | contig 27172 bp, 22 predicted proteins | sample MGYA00380160_ERZ1026860 | MGnify/ENA primary metagenome ERZ1026860 (study PRJEB33269, sample SAMEA4719796) | human gut metagenome | biome: human-associated habitat; feature: organic feature; material: feces | place: Cameroon | collected 2013-10 ... | reverse complement strand
TGTGGATTCCCTTGACTGGAAGGATTATGGCGTGGATTCAATCCTGAAGACGGTAACAGAGCATAAGCACCTGGGAAACGGATCGGTCATTCTGTGTCACAATGGAGCAAAATACACAGCGGATGCACTGGATACCCTGATCACGACGCTGCAGGAAAAGGGGTATACCTTTGTGCCGCTGTCAGAATTGATCTACCGGGATCAGTATCATATGAACCATGAGGGGAGACAGATCAAAAATTAGAGGGGAGAGGATCAGCCCGGCAATAAATTCCCGCAGGTGAGAAAAGCGGTAAGACAGGGGAAAAACCGATTTGACAAAAATAAAAGTTTTGCTATAATGAAGACATAAAGAGGTGCTACCGATAGACGGTTAGCCCAGACAATATTTGATGAAAAATAATCGCCTAGTTGTCCAGACCGAGGCGATTATTTTTGTGAATTATTACTTCCGATGGCATAGCCAAGTCCAAAAGCAGTAAGCACGAGACTTATTACTGCAATAAGACCTTCTGTTGTTATCATGGCAATCATCCCTCTTTCGTACAAATTTCCAAAGCATAAATACCGTGGATTTCTATAAGCAACAGAGGGTCACAGTCCCCCTGAAGAAGGACTAACCGCCTACCGTTATGGTAGCATCTCATAATAAAAGTATAAATGGAAAACATGTGTACAGTCAATAAAGAGAAACAATATATAAATATTAAATTTTCGTAAAAACATACGCGCTTAAATTTAAGAAATTGGTGGTATGCGAGGGTACTTTATAAATTAAGAGTGAAGAACTAACAGAAAACCAGATAATCTGTTATAATTATAAAAACGAACTGATTGTGCTGTTGGAACAATGAAGTTAAAATGCCAATATGAGAATATATTTACAGGGAATAGAAGATAAATGAGGAACGGGGAATGAAGGAGAAAAATGTAAAACGGACTGTCTGGATCAGTGGGATCCTGGTTCTTTTATGTGTGATAGCAGTTTGTATATGTATGTTTTTGTTTTTATCATATATCAGGGGTTTTCGTGAGGTGGCAGATGCAGACAGCTATGATAAGTATTACGTGATGATCACCAAGGACAGGAAATCCTCTTTCTGGCAGTCTGTTTATCAGGGTGCTTATCAGAGGGGACTGGAAGAAAATGCCTATGTAGATCTTCTTGGAGAAAATCTGTCAGAGGATTATTCCAGAGAGGATCTGATGCGGATCGCGATTTCTTCAGGCGTGGATGGTATTTTTGTGGAATCGGATGAAAGCGGGGAGCTGACAGAGCTGATCGATGAAGCTGTAGACAGGAATATTCCTGTTGTAACGCTGTATGGTGACAATACCCACAGCAAACGGTGCAGCTTTGTTGGTGTAGGAAGCTATAATCTTGGCAGGGAATATGGCAGACAGGTGCTGAAGATTGCAGAGGAACAGAAGAAGGAGAAATCCGAAGAAAAGGGAGAAATACAGGTAGCTGTCCTTACGAATGCCTATACGATGAATTCCGGACAGAATATTATCTATTCCGGTATTCAGGATACCATAGAACAGGAAAAGACGGGAGAAACAAAGTTCTCAGTTTCCTATATCACAGTAGATGATACCAATACCTTTTCTGTAGAAGAGTCTATCCGGGATATTTTTATGGAAGAGAGGCTGCCGGATATCATCATCTGTCTGAATGAGCTGAATACTACCTGTGTTTATCAGGCGGTGGTAGATTATAATCGGGTTGGACAGATTTCTATTTTGGGGTATTATGATTCGGATACTATTATCAATGCCATTGACAGGAATGTTGTCAATGCAACGATTTCCATAGATACGGAGCAGATGGGGGGATTTTGCGTAGATGCGCTGACTGAATATTATTTGCTGGGAAACACCAGCCAGTATTTTACGGCAGATGTCACCCTGATCGACAAAAGTAATGTGGAACAGTATCTGGAGGGCGGTGATGAAGATGAAAATTAATCCGAAAAAGCTGTCACTTCAGGAGAAGATGAGCTGTGTTTTTATTCTGGTCAATATGCTGGTATTTCTGGTTACCCTGCTTTTATTTACCGGAATCAACAATATGTCCCGGGAAATAGATATGGTTTATGAAGACAATATGCACCTGAACGAGCTGTCGGATGCGCTGACTGCAGTGCAGGATAGCATGACCGATTATCTGAATGCCAAGACCAGTGATTCCCTAGAGGAGTTTTACCGGAATGAACAGACCTATACTGAAATGGTGGAAGGGCTGAATGATGAGATCGCCGGTACTGCTTTTCTGCGGATGGAACGGAGTATCCGGCATATGTCCCAGGAATATCTGGATGTGGTAGGGCAGACAATTGAGGCCAAGCGTGGACGGAATGTGGAGAAGTACAGGGTGCGTTATGAGAATGCCACGCAGATGTATGGCTATATCAATACCTATATTAACAGTCTGAATAATGAGCGGTTCCGAAATAACTCAGAGAATTACAGCAGGCTGTCTGAGGCATTCAGACGTTTTGAAACGATCAGCATCCTGGTACTGGCTGTTGTGATCGTGGGAAATGTGGTATTGATCATCAGGTTTACCGGTGGTATGATCAGACCGCTCAAAGAACTGGCAACATCTGCCAACGAGGTTGCCAAGGGAAATTTTGACACGGAACTGATACCGGTCGCGTCTGAAGATGAGATCGGCATTGTGACCAAGGCCTTTAACCAGATGGTGGTCAGCATCAGACAGTATATTGAGAGACTGAGGCAGAGTATGGAGATCCAGCAGTCACTGAAGGAAAAGGAGCTGATGATGGAAGCACATCTTAAGGATGCGCAGCTGAAATATCTGCAGGCACAGATCAATCCGCATTTTCTGTTCAATACCCTGAATGCGGGTGCCCAGCTTGCCATGATGGAAGGAGCAGACCGCACCTACGATTATGTCCAGAATGTAGCAGAGTTTTTCAGATATAATGTAAAAAAGGGAAATGAAACGGTTACTGTAAGAGAGGAAATTGAACTTGTAGACAACTATATTTATATATTGAACGTTAGATTTTCGGGAGAGATCCATTATGAAAAGAAGATAGAGGAAAGCCTGCTTTCCATACAGATGCCGGGAATGATCCTGCAGCCTATTGTAGAAAACTGCGTCAACCATGGAATACGGGAGATGGAAGGGAAAGGGAAAATCTGGCTGAAGGTTTATCAGGAAGAGGATGTTGTCTGTATTAGTGTGCGGGATAATGGAAAGGGGATCAGTCCGGAAAAGATAGAGAAGATTCTGAATGGTACTTACCGGGAGGAAAAACATGTGGGAGGTTCCAATGGGATCGGTATGGATAACGTTATCGCAAGACTTAAGCTATATTCAGAAATGGATAATGTGATGAGTATATACAGTGACGGAGAAAACCAGGGGACGGAGTTTGTTATATACCTGAAGAAAAAGGAAGAGGGGGAGCCTTATCATGTACAGGATCATGCTGGCTGATGATGAAGGGATCGTGATCGATTCACTGAAATTTATTATTGAAAAAGAATTTGGAGACCTCTGTGAGATCCAGTATGCCAAAACAGGAAGAAGTGTAATTGAGCTGGCGGAAAGCTTCCGGCCGGATATTGCGGTCATGGATATCCAGATGCCCGGTATCAATGGAATTGACGCAATGAAGGAAATCAAGAAGTCAAACAGCAGTACAGTGTTTATCGTGATGTCAGCCTATGATAAGTTCGACTATGCACAGGAGGCCATTTCACTTGGGGTTCTTGAATATATTACAAAGCCTATGGAGAGAAAGCGGATCCTGGCTGTCCTGAAAAAAGCCATGGAGATCATTGACAGGGAAAAGGAAAAGCGGAAAAGGGAGCTGCTGGTCAAGGAAAAGCTGGAAACTGTAGTTCCTATTATTGAGAGCGGACTGATCTCCAATATCCTTCTGCAGGAGCACTTTGAAGAGGATATAGAAAATTATAAGACGCTGCTTGGGATAGACAGTGAATATGCTTACATGGTGGCAGTTGTATGCGGGGATGAGCAGCAGGGAAATCATATGACCAATGCGGTAGGAAGCAGTGTCAGGATGCAGAATCATTATCAGGAGGTACGCACGATCCTGAAGGAATACTTTAACTGCTATGTAGGATCGGTAATGGCCAATAAGCTGGCAGTCCTGGTGCCCTATGAAAAGGAAGCCATGGATTATAATGAGCGTATCGAGCTGATCGAAAAGGCAAGGGAAGCAGTGCGGTATCTGAGAAAACGGACAGATATCAGCTTCAGGATCGGCTTTGGGAGTGTTGGTGAAATGCAGGATATGGCGGATTCCTATACGCAGGCACTGCGGGTGCTGGTGGAATCAACAGGGAGCGTTGCCCATGTGGATGATCTCCCCCTACGCTGTGAGTATGCCGGGGATTATCCTATTAAGCTGGAGAAGAGATTATTTGAAGAAATTGAGAATGGGGAAATAAATAATGCCACAGCTTCTGCCAAGAGCTTCTTTGACTGGATGATGGAAAGCGGGTCAGGGCTTATGGATATCCGGTTGAAGGTACTGGAATTTGTATTGTGGTCAGAACATATTGCCTATGAAAAAGGAGGTATGACCTATCAGCTGGATGTCAGAAGTGATTATCTGCCGGGGATCATGAGTATGGAGGATCCGGAGAGACTGCGGCTCTGGTTTACGGATAAGATAGCAGAGGCCTGCAGAAATATCCAGAGTAAACGGTCAGAGAAATCCGGAAGTGTGATCGAAGAGGCCATGCGTTATATCAGGGAGAACTACAACAGGGATATTTCCCTTGATGAGGTATCAAGGGAGGTAAATATCAGTCCTTATTATTTCAGCAAGCTTTTTAAGGACAGTACAGAGCAGAATTTTATTGAATATCTGACTAATCTGAGAATGGATAAGGCCAAGGAGCTTTTACTTACGACAGATAGCTCCATGAAGGAGATCTGTTCTATGGTGGGCTATGCTGATCCTAATTATTTCAGCAGGACTTTTAAGAAAAATATAGGGGTAACGCCAACAGAATATAAGGAAAATAAGGGGGATAACGTAGGATGAAAAAGCATATCGGCAGCTTTCTTTTGATGCTCATACTGCTGATCACTATGGCAGGCTGTGGCAGTATGGAAAAGGAAATGACGGAGGGAGAAAAGGATAAGGAGGACAAGATCCAGATAGGACTGTGCTTTGATTCCTTCGTGATTGAAAGATGGCAGAGAGACAGGGATATTTTTGTATCTATGGCCAAGGAGCTTGGAGCGGAGGTAAATGTCCAGAATGCCAATGGGGATATTGAACAGCAGAGAAAACAGATCGATTACTTTATTGATAAGGGAATGGATGTGATCGCGATTATCTGTATTGATTCCAATACGCAGAGCGACTGCGTAAAGAAGGCGAAGGATGCCGGCATCAAGGTGATCGCCTATGACAGACTGATCCGGAATGCAGATGTGGATCTGTATATTTCCTTTGATAATGAGATGGTCGGTAACATGATGGGAGAAGCTCTTGTGGAAAAGGGAATCGATGGCGGAAAGGTGCTGATGCTTGGCGGATCAGCAACGGATAGTAATGTACCCCTTGTAGAAGATGGCTTCCGGAAGGTCATGGAGGCACACAATGTGACGATTCTGGACTCCATGCACGCAGAAGGGTGGAAGGCAGAGCTGGCATCAGCATACCTGGATGATCATATGGGGCTTGTGACGGAAACAGATGCCATTATGTGCGGTAATGATGACCTGGCAAGCAAGGTAGTACATAATCTTAAGGAAAAACGGATGGCAGGAGATATTCTTGTGGTAGGACAGGATGCGGATCTGGAGGCCTGTCAGCGTATAGTGGAGGGGACCCAGGTCATGACAGTATACAAGCCGGTAGAAAAGCTTGCCCAGAAGGCTGCAGAATGTGCAGTGAAGCTGGCAAAAGGAGAAGAACTGGAGGGAACCGTGTCAATGAATGACGGAACCTATGAGATCCCCTATATCGGACTGGAGCCGATCAGTGTGAATGAGGACAATATAAATGAGGTGATCATAGGGAGCGGCTTTCATCTGAAGGAGGATGTCTATTTAAATGTACCGGGGAAAATGCCGGAATAAGAGGAATGATATGCTGCGGCGATAAAAATAGAACAGGATTAAATTTGGAAAAGGACTGTGATGAGCACAAAAAAATGCTAGCACAGTCCTTTTTTCCACCCTGAGGGAATCAAAAAAATACAGAAAGTCATAATTTTGTCCTGCTTCTTCTATGGTATGATCCTACTGTAAACAAAATCTACAAAGTAATAGGGAGGTAAAATTTCTATGAAGAAAAAATTACTGAGCGTACTTCTTACCACAGCAATGGTAGCTTCCATGCTGGTAGGATGCGGATCATCACAGGGGGCAGCAGAAAGTACGAGTACAAGTACAGATACGCAGGAGGCAGCACCGGCAGAGGATGCATCATCTGAGACCACTGATGCGGCAGCAGACACAGCAGCCGGCGGCGGAAAAGTTGGTGTGGCAATGCCTACCAAGGATCTTCAGAGATGGAATCAGGATGGCTCCAATATGGAAGCCCAGCTGAAGGAAGCAGGATATGAGGTAGATCTCCAGTATGCATCAAATGATATTCCGACCCAGGTATCTCAGATCGAGAACATGATCAACTCAGGCTGTGAGCTTCTGGTAATCGCTTCTATCGATGGTGATTCCCTTGGAACCGTTCTTGAGCAGGCAAAGGAAAAGAATATTCCGGTTATCGCTTATGACCGTCTGATCATGAACTCTGACGCTGTTACATATTATGCTACATTTGATAACTACATGGTAGGAACCAAGCAGGGCGAATACATCAAGGAAAAGCTTGATCTTGACAATGCAGACGGACCCTTCAATATTGAGCTTGTAACAGGTGATCCTGGTGATAACAATGCAAGATTCTTCTTCGGTGGTGCTATGGATGTACTTCAGCCTTACATCGATGCAGGCAAGCTTGTTGTTAAGTCAGGCCAGACAGATTTCGAAACAGTTGCAACAGCAAACTGGTCAACAGAAACAGCACAGTCCAGAATGGATGCTATCATTTCTGCAAACTATGCAGATGGAACCAAGCTTGATGCAGTTCTCTGCTCCAATGACTCTACAGCACTTGGTGTTACCAACTCACTGGAAGCAAACTACACAGGTGAGTGGCCGATCATTACCGGTCAGGACTGTGATATCGCAAACGTAAAGAATATGATCGCCGGCAAACAGTCTATGTCTATCTTCAAGGATACACGTACACTGGCATCCAAGGTAGTAGAAATGGTAGATGCAGTTATGAAGGGCGGAGAGGCACCTGTTAACGATACAGAGACCTATGATAACGGTACTGGTGTGATTCCTTCTTACCTGTGCGAGCCCGTATTCGCAGATGCAAGCAACTACAAGGAGCTGCTTGTTGATTCCGGATACTACACAGAAGCTGATTTACAGTAAAATAATTGGCAGGATGATTATGGCAGGTGGGTTCTTGCCCGCCTGCCAGTTTTATATCGGAAAATGATGGGAGCTGCCGGAGGCAGATTCCCCGGAGAAGGTATTTTAATTTTATAAATTGATTAGATCATGCGGAAGCAGTAAGACTTGGGAGGGATACAGTTGGCAAAAATATTACTGGAAATGAAAAATATTACCAAGACATTCCCTGGCGTAAAGGCGCTTGACAATGTAAATCTGCAAGTGGAGGAAGGTGAAATCCACGCACTGGTAGGAGAAAATGGTGCTGGAAAATCCACACTTATGAATGTACTGAGTGGAATATACCCTTATGGAACCTATGAAGGGGATATTATTTACGATGGTGAGGTCTGTAAATTCAATACCATTAAGGACAGTGAGGAAAAGGGGATCGTTATTATCCATCAGGAGCTGGCCCTGATTCCTTATATGACAATTGGGGAAAATATGTTCCTCGGAAATGAACGGGGACATAAATATAAAATTAACTGGAACGAGACCAATGCACGGGCAGCGGAACTGCTTAAGACGGTAGGACTCCATGAAGGTCCGCAGACATTGATCAAGGATATCGGAGTAGGAAAGCAGCAGCTGGTAGAAATCGCAAAGGCACTGGCCAAGAATGCAAAGCTGCTGATCCTGGATGAGCCTACTGCGTCTTTAAATGAAACAGATTCCAAAGCACTTCTGGATCTGATGCTTCAGCTGAAGGAGCAGGGAATGACATCCATCATCATTTCCCATAAGCTGAATGAGGTTTCTTATGTGGCTGACAAGATCACAGTGATCAGGGACGGTTCCACGATAGAAACACTGGATAAGAAGGTGGATGAGATTTCAGAGGGACGGATCATTAAGGGAATGGTAGGACGTGAGATCTCCGACCGTTTCCCGAAGAGAGAGCCGCATATTGGTGATATCCGGATGGAGGTAAAGCACTGGAATGTATATCATCCGCTGTATTCAGAACGGAAGGTGGTGGATGATGTCAGCCTCAATGTGAGAAGGGGAGAGGTTGTAGGAATCTCAGGACTGATGGGCGCAGGAAGAACAGAGCTTGCTATGAGTCTGTTTGGAAAGAGCTATGGAGATAACATCAGTGGAGAATTATATATTAATGGAAAGGAAGTCCATCTGAACAACGTACAGGAAGCGATCAGGAACAAGCTTGCCTATGTTACGGAGGACAGAAAGGGAAATGGTCTGATCCTGAGCAACCCGATCAAGATCAATACCACACTTTCCAATCTGGATGCAGTCAGCAGCCATACTGTGATCGATAAGGATAAAGAATATAATGTGGCAGTTGACTACAAAGAAAAACTGAAAACAAAATGTCCGACGGTAGAACAGAATGTTGGAAACCTGAGCGGTGGCAATCAGCAGAAAGTACTTCTTGCAAAATGGATGTTTGCAGATCCTGATATTCTGATACTGGATGAACCGACAAGAGGAATTGACGTTGGTGCAAAATATGAGATCTATTGCATCATCAATCATCTGGTGGCAGAAGGAAAATCCGTCATCATGATTTCTTCAGAACTTCCGGAGATTCTGGGCATGTGCGACAGGATCTATATTATGAACGAAGGAAAAATGGTTGGAGAGCTGGCAGGAAGTGAGGCAACACAGGAACTGATCATGTCTCATATTCTTGGCACAGCAGGAAAGGAGCAAACAGCATGAGTAAAATAAAATCTGTGGATTTTGTTAAAAAATATACAATGATAATTGTACTGATCATAGTAACAGCATTCTTTGCCTGGAGAACAGGAGGAGCAATTCTGCTGCCCATGAATGTCAGCAGTCTGATCTCCCAGAATGCCTATGTATTTATCCTGGCAACCGGTATGCTGCTCTGTATCCTGACAGGTGGCAACATTGATCTTTCTGTTGGTTCCGTTGTCTGCTTCGTCGGTGCGATCGGTGCCATGCTGATGGTAAACATGAAGATGAACATGTGGCTGGCTATCCTGATCATGTTTGTTGTAGGAACACTGATCGGTGCATTTCAGGGCTTCTGGATCGCCTATGTCAGGATCCCTCCCTTTATTGTAACACTGGCCGGCATGCTTGCCTTCCGTGGCTTAAGTAATGTTGTACTGGATGGTATGACAGTATCCATTAAGGACTGTACAACCTTTGTAAATCTGTTTGGTGGCGGTGCTGACTGCTACATACCGGATTTCTTCGGAAGTGGTTCCCTGAATATGACCTGTATCTTTGCCGGTGTCCTGGCAGCAGCAATCTACATTTTTATCCAGATCAAGGGAAGAATGGATAAGGTAAAGAAGGGCTATGAGGTAGAGGGTCTTACTTCTACTATCGTGAAAATGGTGATTATCACAGCTGTCATTCTCGCTTTTACCTACAGACTGGCACAGCATAAGGGTATCCCGAGCGTCCTGATCTGGGTACTGATCGTTATCATGGTGTATGGTTATATTACCTCCAATACAACAGTGGGACGTTACTTCTATGCAGTAGGAGGAAATGAGAAGGCAACAAAGCTTTCTGGAATCAATACAAATAAGGTTTATTTCCTGGCATATATGAACATGGGCTTTTTAGCAGCTCTTGCCGGAATGGTAACAATCGCACGTATGACATCCGCACAGCCCACTTATGGACAGAACTACGAAATGGATGCAATCGGCTCCTGCTTTATCGGCGGTGCCTCTGCATATGGCGGAACAGGAACAGTTCCCGGTGTTATTGTTGGTGCAGTGCTGATGGGTGTGATCAACCTTGGTATGTCCCTGATGGGTGTAGACCAGAATATGCAGAAGGTAGTAAAGGGGCTTGTACTTCTAGCAGCAGTTATCTTCGATGTAGTATCCAAACGTGGTGGAAAATTAATTGCCAAAAATTAATTTCTGCATATCTAATCAAAGAGGGCCGGGTGCATATGCACTTTGTGGCCCTTTTTGGATATGAATGCGGCAGCGATATTGCGCATATTTACAGGAGGAAATAATTGTGAAGAAAAGGGAAAAAAAGGAAAAGAAAATACGAAAAACAAGGAAAAAGCGGGGGATCGGACTGGAAATGAAGATCATGCTGCTGATCCTTCTGTTTGCGGCTGCAGCCTTTGGCTGTATTTTTATCCTGGTAAATAAGCTGCAGTCAATAACTAATGTCAGCAATGAGATCGTAACAAAGCAGGTGACAGAGCAGGAGCAGATATCCGGGCTTTCCAGAGAATTTACCTATATTAACGGGCAGGTACTGACGCATGTCATGACAACCAATAATGTGACCATGGAGGAGCTGAAGGCAAAGATCCTGGCGGAAATGGAGCAGATGGATACACAGATGGATGCATTTTCAAAATGTCTTTCTGAAAATGACCAGAGAAGGGATGCGTTCCAGTCTGCGTACGATGTGTATGCGAAGTACAAGAGAACAGTAGAAAGTCTGCTGGAAACCAGTGCGTCGAACAAGACGCAGGCATATGTATCGGCAACCTCCAATCTGCCTATGTTTAACGAGAGTATAGAAGCCTGCATGGATGAAATGCTTGAGATCACGGAGACACAGATGGATATTGCCCATGCGGGCATGGAAGAGCGGGCAGAAAGTGTACCCGGAATTGTTGCGGTGGCGTCACTGATCCTTGCCCTGACAATGCTGCTGATCATGACAGGGATTAAGCTCTGGGTGATCAATCCTGTAAAGGGCGCTACAAAGCAGGTAGATGAGCTGGTGGAAGGGATCCGGAATAATGAAGGGGATATTACCAGACGGATCCGGGTAAGGTCACGGGATGAAATAGGCAGACTTTCCATGGCAATCAATGACCTGGTTTCCCAGATGCAGGAAATTATCGAAGCACTCCAAAACGGATGCGGAAGGATGCAGGAGACACAGACAGGTATTTCCGCATGCGTGGAAAAGGTAAATGAAAGTGCGGCGAACACGACACAGAATCTGACAAGGCTTTCAGGAGGAATGGAAAAGGTATCCGGAGCCGTACAGGAGGTAAAGGAGGATACGCTGCTTCTTGGACAGACTGTGGAGGGAATGAAGCAGGTTGCAGAAGAGGGCAGCAGCTATGCGGCTGGTATTAAGGGAAAAGCAGGAGAAATGAAGGAGGTGGCCCTGGCAAGCAAGAAAGAGGCCACAAGTATGCTTTCCGAGATCAATGAGGCGGTGAACAGCTCGATCGAAAGCAGTCAGCAGATCCATAAGATAACCAAGCTGACAGGGGATATCCTCGGAATTGCCGGCACGACAAATCTGCTGGCACTGAATGCGTCCATAGAGGCAGCAAGGGCAGGAGAGGCAGGAAAGGGATTTGCTGTTGTAGCAGAGGAGATCAGAAATCTGGCGGACAGTTCAAGAGAATCGGCAAACCATATCAAGGAGATCAGTGACAGGGTAGTAGAGAGTGTACAGGAGCTTTCTGATAATGCGACAAGGCTGCTTACCTTTGTCAATACAAAGGTACTTGCTGATTATGATACACTGGAGGATACAGGGAAAAATTATCATGAAGCGGCAGATCATGTAGATGAAATGATGGCAGATGTAAAAGAGCAGATCGACAGGATACAGGAAAGCCTGCAGCATGTCAATACAGCAAATGACAGTATAGAAAAGACCGTAAATGACAGTAACGGAATGCTTTCTGTGGTTTGGGAAAATAATCACGGAATGGAAGAAGAAATGAAGGATATCTCTTCTTCCATTGAAGATATGTCAGGAGTAGTGGAACAGCTTCAGGACAGTATCCGTTGCTTTAAATGATCCCTGCAAACAGGGAGGCACCGATCACAGTCATGATACCGGAGACTACGATGGAAAGACTGCTGATGGCACCCTCTACCTCGCCAAGCTCCATTGCCTTGGCTGTTCCGATGGCGTGAGAGGCGCTGCCGAGTGCCACACCCTTTGCCACGGGCTCTGTGATACGGAAGATTTTTAAGATGGTTTCTCCGATCACATTACCAAGGACACCGGTGATGATGATGACAGCGGCAGTGATAGAAACGTAACCGCCCAGTTCTTCTGATATGCCGATACCGATGGCGGTAGTGATGGACTTGGGAAGCAGGGTTACATATTCCTCATGGGAAAGCCCAAAGAGCAGAACCAGTGCAAGGACACAGAGAAGGCTTGTAAGTACACCGGAGGCAATACCGGCAAAGATAGCCTTCCAGTTCTTTTTCAGCACAGCAAGCTGATCATACAGAGGAATTGCCAGAGCAACCGTAGCCGGCGTCAGCAGGTAGCTCAGATATTTGGCACCTTCATTGTAGGTATCATAATCAATATGACACAGCAGCAGTACACCAATAGTGATCACGATGGAGATCAGCAGAGGGTTGAAAATACCGAGATGAAAGCGCTGCTTTAAAAGCATGCCAACGCCGTAAGCAAGAAGGCTTACCACAACACCAAAAAAGACGGAGGTTTCAATGAATGTACTCATGAGTTGGAATCTCCTTTCTTTATGCTTTTTTTAGAATTGTTAATGATCTTTTGCGTGACAAGGCCGGAAACCGCCATTACAATAATGGTAGACACGATGATCACGATTATGTACGGAAGGAGTGACGGTCTTATGACTGACCAGGACTCCATCAGGCCAACGGCAGCAGGAATGAACATGACAGGCATGACCTCGATCAGGAAGATGCCAGTTTCTCTTACATCTTCAGCGGCGAATACCCTGAAATGCAGACAGAGCAGCATCAGTAGGATTCCATAAATACTTGCCGGAACCGGCAGCGGGATCAGATAATGCAGGATCTCACCAAGGAAGGATATCAGCAGGATAATAACGAACTGTTTTAAGTACTTCACGGGATTAAACTCCTTTTTCTTCATGATAGATTGGTATGGGGACCAGGAGCTCCCGGTACACCAGCGATTATTGTATCACCGGGATTTTGTACGGACAAGAGTGAATATCAACAAAAAGAAAAAGATGCAGGAGGCAGGAAATGTCACAGGTAACCAAAAAGGCACTGGCAGCAGCATTAAAGAATCAGCTTCTGAAAAAACCCCTTCATAAGATTACGATCAATGATATCACAGAGGAATGTGGGATCAACCGCATGACCTTTTACTATCATTTTAAGGATATTTATGACCTGGTGGAGTGGACCTGCGTGGAGGATGCCGCAAGAGCCCTGGAAGGGAATAAAACCTATGATACCTGGCAGCAGGGATTTTATAATATCTTTGAGGCGGTATTACAGAATAAGCCATTTATTATGAATGTGTACCACTCTGTAAGCAGGGAGCAGGTAGAGAATTATCTGTATCATATGACATACGGGCTGCTGATCGGCGTGGTAGAAGAGCGGGCCGAGGGACTTAACGTGGGAGAAGAGGAAAAGAAATTTATTGCGGACTTCTATAAATATGCATTTGTAGGGATCATGCTGAACTGGATCAAAAATGATATGAAGGAGGACCCGAAGGATATTATCGATAAGCTGAGTGTGCTCATAAGTGGTGATATCACAAGGGCACTGAAAAAATATGCGAATTAAATGATTTTTTATTGTACTCAAAAAATGTTTGTGCCATAATAGAGGAAATTGTGTGTAAAATTATTATGGGACAAATGATATGGAATACTTTGGAGAGAGTTTTTTTGTTGACATAAGGGAAAAAATGTTCAGGCTTCTGGTGATTACCGGAGGCATTGCCAATCTGTGCGGCTTTATCTGCAATATTTTTCTGTATGGCATGACCGGACCGTCTGTTGTCTGTGGTCTCTGCTTTCTGGCGATCGTGCTGCTTGGGATCATCGGCTGTACTGGTGGAAGGGCTGATCTTGCAGGAGCGGGAATCGTTTTAATCATTTCCTGGTTTGAATTTCCTTTTTTATATTATGTATATGGAAGTACGATCCTTCCTTATTTTGTGATGGCGATGGTGGCAGTGGCAGTATTTCTGCCAAGAAGGCATCTATGGTTTTATTTTGCTGCCACACTTCTGATAGACAGTACTGTGGTTCTGGTATGCAGGGAAAGGGTGTACGGTATTGTGACGAGAGGTGCAGACAGTCTGGCACTTGCCATACTCTGTTCTCTTGTGATAGCATCCTTCAGTGTTTTCTGCGTACTGAAAGCACTGATCGAAAGATATGAATCACAGAAAACGGACATCCTGGAAATGGGGAAAAAACTGGAGCAGGCTGCCAACCATGATGGACTGACGGGGTTATACAACAGAAGATATCTGGTCAGGTATCTGACAGAGCTGATCCGGCATACGGAGAAGGAGTTCCTGATATCCCTGATCGATATTGATGACTTCAAGCATCTGAATGATACCTATGGGCATGCCTATGGAGATCAGGTGCTGACTGAGCTGGCAGGCTTTATGCAGGAGGAGATCGAGGGAAAGGGTATTGCTTCAAGGTTTGGCGGAGAGGAATTTCTGCTCGTTTTTGAAGATGGAGATGTATCAGGAGCGTTTGAAAGTCTGTGCCGTATACAGGAAAGGCTGAAGGCTTTCGGACAGGAGTCAAAGGAGCAGGAGATCACCTTCAGCGGTGGTGTGGAGAGCTACCGGGAAGAGATGCCGCTTGATAAGCTGTTTACCGCAGTGGATGAAAAGCTGTATCAGGCAAAGAATAGTGGGAAAAAGCAGATCATCGGATAGAGTACAGGATAAGGATGGAGAGAAGCTATGGGTGAAAAAATAGAATTCTGGGATATTTATGACAGCAATAAGAAGCTGACAGGACGTACCATGAAGCGGAATGACTGGATCCTTCAGGATGGGGAATATCATCTGACTGTACTTGGTGTTGTCAGAAGAAGGGATGGAAAATTCCTGATCACAAGAAGAGTCATGACAAAAGCATGGGCGCCTGGCTGGTGGGAGGTATCCGGTGGTGGCGTAATGGCCGGAGAAAGCTCAGAGGAAGCAGTGAAAAGAGAAGTACAGGAAGAAACCGGACTTGATGTAGAAAAGTTTGACAGAGAGTATCTGTTTACCTACCACAGGGAAAACCCGGGTAAGGGAGATAATTATTTTGTGGATGTGTACCGCTTTACCGGTGACTTTACAGAGGAAGATGTGACCCCGCAGCCGGAAGAGACCCTTGGCTTCAGACTGGCAACACCAGATGAAATCAGGACTCTTGCAGCGGAGGGGATCTTCCTTCACTATGACAGTATCAGGGCAGCCTTCGAGGACTGAGGTTATTCCTTCTTTTTCTCCGGGATCCTTGCGACAAGTGCGGTGACGCCCATGATCAGAAGGATGGAAACGAAGATGCCAAGCAGGCCAAGACCTGCGATTTTCAGTGCGATAATAAGATTTGCCGTCATCATAAATCTCCTTTTCTTCTATAATATATATGATGCTTACAGGTAAGCAGAAACCAGGGTGATCATCAGACCGCCTGCGATGGCAGATGCGATCTGACCGGAAACATTGGCACCGGCAGCATGCATGATCAGGATATTCTGAGGATTCTCAGAAAGAGCCAGCTTCTGTACTACTCTTGAGGACATGGGAAAGGCAGAAATGCCAGCCGCACCAACCATGGGATTGATCTTTTCCTTCAGGAACAGGTTCAGGAATTTGGCAAACAGGACACCGCCAATGGTATCGAAAATAAAGGCAAAGAGTCCGATCGCCATGATCAGCAGGGTATCGGTTCTGACGAAGCTTTCCGCCTGCATACTGAAGGAAATAGTGATGCCAAGAAACAGGGTGATCAGATTGGCGAGGGTATTCTGTGCAGTCTCGGACATGGTGCCAAGGACGCCGCATTCCCGGATCAGATTGCCGAACATGAGGAAGCCGACAAGGGAAACACTGGTCGGGGCGATGAGTCCGACAATAAACGTAACAACGATAGGAAACGCAATACGCACTCTTTTGGAAACGGATGAGGCCTGGTAGTTCATGGTCATGGTCCGTTCTTTTTTTGTAGTGACAAGCCGGATGGCAAAGGGCTGGATGATAGGAACCAACGCCATATAGGAATAAGCAGCCACAGCAATGGCACCGATATAGTTGGAGTGCAGGATCTGCGAAACCAGTATGGAGGTAGGACCGTCAGCAGCACCGATAATAGAGATGGAGGCGGCATCCTTTAAGTCAAAGCCAAGGAGTGTAGCCAGGATCAGTGCAGCAAAAATACCGAACTGGGCAGCAGCACCATACAGGAACAGGGCTGGCTTTGAAAGAAGAGGTCCAAAGTCGATCATGGCACCAATACCGATAAAAAGAAGGATCGGCAGTGCTTCCGAGGCTTCAATCCCGATGTGGAACAGCCATTCTACAATGCCCTGTGTTTCACCAACACCGCTGACGACCTGATTCAGTGCGCTGCTGAAGGGAAGGTTGACCAGAATAGCTCCAAATCCCATGGGAAGCAGGAGAGATGGCTCATATTCTTTTTTGATGGCGAGATAGATCAGAAGCAGACCGATCAGGTACATGACAAGCTGCTTCCAGGTGATGGCTAATAAGCCGGAAATCAGAAAATCCATAATAGTATCCTTTCTCTTGATTGTGATATTAAAGGGTTTACCAGGGTATAAAAAAAGACCCTTATTACAGAGTGTTCCCTGTAATAAAAGTCTTACCATTTCAACTTCAGGCGGGTTATCAAACCGTGATGACGCCTGGAAATCCACCGAAGTGCCGGCTACTCCCTTTTGTATGAGGATATCATAACTGTTTCCGGTGGCTGTGTCAACAGTTTTTGATGGAGCATTTTTCCGGGGGATTAGAAATTGACAAAATGGCTATTCTACCTTATGATATAGGGAGCATAAAAGGAAACAATGAGAAAAGCGATGACGAAGAGAAGTAGTATGAGGATTCACTTCCAGAGAGCCGGCACAGGTGGGAGTCCGGCAGCAGAGCTCATATGAATAACACTTCCGAGCTGCAGACTGAAAGCCGTACCTGTTTTGCTGAGGGTGATTTCCAGAAGGCTGATATGATATTTTACAGGAACTCACAGAAAATATGCAGAAGGGTTGGAGAGTAGGAACGCCGGCAGCTGGCCGTAATTCAGTTTAAGTGACTGCAGATGCAGTAAATCAGGTGGTACCGCGGATCATGATTCGTCCTGAATTGATGAACTTCAATTCGGGGTGTTTTTATTTTATGGCAGAAAGGCAGCCCGGTGAAGTGCTTATCCTGTTAAGCAGGGTCATGAAAAAGAAAAGAAAGAGGAGAAAGAAATGGAATTATCAACACTGTATCGTGAAAGAACACTGGACAAGCTTTCCGAAGATGATATCGGTAAGGTTCTGAAGGTAGCCGGCTGGGTAGAGAATATCCGTGACCATGGTGGTGTATCCTTCATTGATTTAAGAGACATGTACGGCGTACTGCAGATCGTTATGAGGAATACCGACCTGCTGAAGGGAATCAGTAAGGAAGACTGTGTGACGATCACGGGAGAGGTAGAGAAGAGAGATGAGGAAACCTACAATCCAAAGATCCCTACAGGAACGATTGAGCTGGAGGCACACTCTATCGAAATCCTTGGTAAGGTTTACAAGCCGCTGCCGTTTGAGATCGCAGCCTCCAAGGAGATCAGAGAGGACTTACGTCTGAAATACCGTTACCTTGACTTGAGAAACAGAAAGGTTCTGGATAACATGATCTTCCGTTCCGAGGTGATCGCATTCCTGCGCCAGAAGATGACGGAGATGGGATTTATGGAAATGCAGACACCCATTCTGTGTGCTTCTTCTCCGGAAGGCGCAAGAGACTACATCGTTCCGTCAAGACATTACAAGGGTAAGTTCTATGCACTGCCTCAGGCACCCCAGCAGTATAAGCAGCTCCTGATGGTATCCGGAATTGATAAGTACTTCCAGATCGCCCCCTGCTTCCGCGATGAGGATGCAAGAGCAGACCGTTCTCCCGGAGAATTTTACCAGCTTGATTTCGAGATGAGCTTTGCTACCCAGGAGGATGTATTCCGGGTAGGTGAGGAGGTTCTGACAGCCACCTTTGAAAAATTCGCTCCGGAGGGCTTCCAGGTTACACAGGCACCTTATCCGGTCATCAGTTATAAACAGGCCATGCTGGAGTTTGGCTCCGATAAGCCTGATCTTCGGAACCCGCTGAGAATTATTGATTTGTCCGAATTCTTTAACCGCTGTACCTTCAAGCCGTTCCAGAACAAGACAGTAAGAGCTATTAAGATCCACGGACATCAGTCCAAGGGCTTCCATGAAAAGATGCTGAAGTTTGCTACAGGAATCGGCATGGGCGGACTTGGCTATCTGGAGGTACAGGAGGATCTGTCCTATAAGGGACCGATCGATAAGTTTATCCCGGATGATATGAAGGCAGAGCTCCGTGAAAAAGCAGGGCTTGAGGCAGAAGATACTATCTTCTTTATCGCAGATAAGGAAGATAGGGCAGCAAGCTATGCCGGACAGATCCGTAATGAGCTTGGTGCCAGACTGGATCTTTATGAGAAGAATGCATACCGTTTCTGCTTTGTCAATGACTTCCCGATGTTTGAGCTGGATGAGGAGACGAAGAAGATCGGATTTACCCATAATCCCTTCTCCATGCCGCAGGGTGGACTGGATGCACTTTTAAATAAGGATCCGCTGGAAATACTGGCATATCAGTACGATATTGTCTGCAATGGAGTAGAGCTTTCTTCCGGAGCAGTCCGTAACCACAGCATTGACATCATGGTCAAGGCCTTTGAAATCGCAGGCTATGATGAAGAAGTACTGAAGCAGAAGTTTGGAGCACTCTATCAGGCATTCCAGTTTGGTGCACCGCCGCATGCAGGAATGGCACCCGGGGTAGACAGGATGATCATGCTTCTCCGCAATGAGGAGAATATCCGGGAGATCATTGCCTTCCCGATGAGTGGTACAGCACAGGATCTGATGTGTGGGGCACCGAATGAGGTAACGGAGCAGCAGCTTCGTGAGGTCCATATTAAGGTAAGAGCATAGGGCTCAAAAGTGAGGAATCATAATGAAATCACGCAGTGATATAAAAATATTTATTGTAGGAGGCGGCGAGATTGGCCGTTCGCTTGCTGGACAGCTTTCCAGGGATGGATATGAACTGACCCTGATCGACAGAAACCCGGATGTGGTAAAGAGCCTGAGCAACAGCTTTGATATTATCTGCTTTGAAGGTAATGGCGCTTCCTATACCACACTGCAGGAGCTTTCCGCAGGCAAGGCAGATATCTGGATTGCCGTGACAGAGTCCGATGAACTGAATATACTGAGCTGTATGACAGCCCATATGATGGGAGCCAAGCATACCATTGCCCGTATCAGGGACGTGGATTATGCAAGGCAGAATCATTTTTACAAGGATAAGCTTGGGCTTTCCATGATCATTAACCCGGAGCTGGCAACGGCTCTGGAGATCTTCCGGCTGCTGCGTTTTCCGCTGGCAACCCGTGTGGAAACCTTTGCGAGAGGCAGGGCGGAGCTTGTTCAGATCAATGTCCGGGATGAGAGCCCGCTGATCGGCCATTCCCTGATCGAGATGAATCAGGATATGGGGATCAATCTGCTGATCTGTGCGATCGTCCGGGACGGGGAGGCCTTTGTGCCAAAAGGAAATACGGTGATCAGCAGAGGAGATATCCTGTATATGACAGGTGCTGCGGATGAATTCCGTAAATCCTTCAAAAAGATCAAGCTTCCGGTAAAGCCGCTGCAGTCCGTTATGATCGCAGGAGGCGGACGGATAGCTTATTATCTGGCAGAGGCAGTGCTGGAGCAGGGGGCGAAGGTAACCCTGATCGAGAAAAATAAGGTGATGGCAACAGAGCTTTCTGAAGCCGTGGAAGGGATCAACGTGGTATGTGATGATGCGCTTGCCTATTTTGATTCCATGTCCCAGTCAGATATCGAGAATACAGACGCATTTATTACGATCACAGATAACGATGAATATAATCTGGTGGCAGCCATGTATGGAGAGTCCCAGGGTATCAGCAAGGTGATCTCAAGGATCGCGGCCAAATCAAGGCTTAAGGTGCTGCCGGAGGGGAGCAAGATCTGTACGATCTCAAGAGAGGATGTTGCAGCAGACAGAATCCTTGGCTATAGCAGATCTCTTCTGAATGCAGAGGACAATGATGCGGTGGAATCTCTGTATCGTCTGATGGATGGCAGACTGGAGATCATCGAGTTTAAGGTGGATGACAGGGATCTGAACCTGAATACCCCACTGAAGGATCTGAGAATGAAACAGAATATGCTGATCGGCTGTATTATCCGTGATTTTCGGATCATCATTCCAAGGGGTGATGACGTGATCCTTCCCGGAGATACGGTACTGGTAGCTGTCATTGACAGACAGATCGCAAGACTGGAAGACATATTTGCTTCCTAGGAGCAGAGAAATGAATAAAAGAAAAATAGTCAGTTTTATTGGAAGAATCATATTGATTGAAGCGGCTCTCATGGTATTGCCGCTTCTTGTTGCCTTGTATTATGGAGATGGAGATGCGTGGGCTTTTGCGGTTACGATCCTGACAGCACTGATCCCCGGGGTACTTATGGCAAGAGTCAGGCAGTCGGACAGAAGGCTCAGCAGCAGGGATGGATACTTTATCGTGGCGGCGACCTGGATCATCATTTCCCTGATCGGTGCCATGCCGCTGTATATGGCAGGGGGATTCCGTTCCTACTGGAGTGCCCTGTTTGAGATCGCATCCGGTTTCAGCACCACAGGTGCTTCAGTACTGGAAGAGCCGGCGCTTCTTGGACATGGCGTCCTGTTCTGGAGAAGCTTTACCCACTGGATCGGTGGTATGGGTGTCCTGGTATTTGTGCTGATGGTCATGCCTATGGAAAATGACAATTCCATGCATCTTGTACGTGCAGAGGTGCCGGGACCTACCGCAGGCAAGCTGGTGCCGAGAATGCGGACCACATCCATGATCCTGTATGGTATATATGCAGCCATGACGATGATACTGCTTGTTTTGCTCCTGCTTGGGGGAATGCCGTTATTTGACAGCTTCTGTATGGCCTTTGGTACAGCAGGAACCGGTGGATTTGCAGTGTCGTCGGCGGGTGTGGCCGGTTATCACAGTGCTTATATCGAGGTCCTGCTTGGCATTTTCATGCTGTTATTTGGCGTAAACTTTAATGTATATCATCTTCTGCTTCTCGGCAAGGTAAAGGATGCACTGAAATCGGAAGAGGTAAAGGCTTATCTTGGAATTGTAATTACAGCCACTGTATTGATTTCTATCAATACCTTCAGCCGGGTGACAGGACTTGGAACAACAGTCAGGAATGCATTTTTCCAGGTAGCTAGTATTATCACCACATCAGGTTTTGCCACGGTGGACTTTAATTTCTGGCCTGAATTTTCCAAGCATACGCTTGTACTTCTTATGATTATCGGTGCCTGTGCCGGATCTACCGGAGGCGGCTTCAAGATATCAAGACTGATCATCCTGTTAAAGGCCATGATGGCAGAGGTAAGGCATATCATTACACCGAAGGCGATCAATCCGGTGAGGATTGATGGTAAGCCTATTGATAAGGAAACACTGAATTCCACCAGGATCTATGCAGCAGCTTATCTGATCCTGATCTGTCTGTTTACCTGGATCCTTTCCCTGGATGGCAAGGATCTGACGACCAATGTGACAGCAGTGCTGTCCTGCTTTAACAATATAGGACCTGGACTTGGCGGTGTCGGTCCCATGAATAACTTCGGGATTTACTCTGACTGGGCACAGGTACTGCTATCCCTTTGTATGCTGACAGGAAGACTGGAGATATTCCCTATGCTGCTTCTGTTTGGAAGATCCATGCATACCAGATAGAAAAGGCAGAAAAAAAGCCCATGGGATTGCTATTTTCCCGCAAATGTGCTATGATTTTTTTATTGTGATTATGTTATAAATTTAACAAATAAAAATAAGAGGTGTGAACAAATGAGCAAGAATTTTGATGATTTATTGTCCAAGGTGTCAGAGTGCAGTAAGAAGATTCTGTCCGTTGCAGTGGCACAGGATAAGGCTGTGCTGGAGGCAGTTAAGGCTGCAAAGGAACGCGGTATTGCAGATGCGATTCTGGTTGGTAATGAAGCAGAGATCCGTGAGATTGGAGCCTCCCTTTCCATGAATATGGATGAATATGAAATCATCAATGAGCCTGATGTAGTAGAGGCTTCCTTAAAGGCAGTTTCTCTTGTACACGACGGCAGGGCAGATATGTATATGAAGGGCCTTCTGGATTCCAAGACTTTCTTAAAAAGCGTACTGAACAAGGAAGTCGGGCTTCGTACCGGACAGCCTCTTTCCCACGTGTGTGTATTTGAGATTCCCGGGATCGACCGTCTGCTTTTCTTTACAGATGTTGCATTTATGCCTTACCCCACATTGGAGGATAAGAAGTTTATCATTAAGTATACTGTAGAGGTAGCAAAGGCCTGCGGCGTAGAGTGTCCGAAGGTAGCTCCCCTTGCAGCGGTAGAAGTAGTAAATCCCAAGATGCCTGTTACCGTAGAGGCGGCAGAGCTGACAAGAATGAACGAGGAAGGCGAGATCAAGGACTGTATCGTAGACGGACCGCTTTCTCTTGATATTGCCATTGACAGGGCAGCAGCAGAAGAAAAGGGTGCCATGGACCGTAAGATCACAGGTGATGCCGATATCCTTCTTTTCCCCGATATCCATGCAGGAAATCTGGTATACAAGGCAATCGTTCATCTTGTAAAGGTAAAGAATGGCTGTATCCTGACAGGAACCAAGGCTCCTGTTATCCTGACATCCCGTTCTGACACGTTTGAAACCAAGGTAAATTCCATTGCACTTGCTGCAGTGGTAGCAGAAGAAATGAAAAAGAATCAGTAGGAGGTAATCATGTCAGTTAAGAGCTTAATCATCAATCCGGGTTCTACTTCCACCAAGATCGGTGTATTCGAAGATGAAACCCTGTTATTTGAAGAAACCCTTCGTCATTCTACCGAAGAGATCGCACAGTATGCGTCTATCGTAGACCAGAAGGATTTCCGTAAGCAGATCATTCTTGACCTGCTGAAGGAGAAGGACTTTGATATCAGATCCCTGCAGGTAATTGTAGGCCGTGGCGGTATGTTAAAGCCGATCCCGGGTGGTACCTATGCAGTCAGTGATGATCTGCTTCATGACCTGAAGATCGGTAAGCAGGGACAGCATGCATCCAATCTTGGCGGTATTCTGGCAAGAGAGATCGGGGACGAGATCGGTGTTCCTTCCTATATCGTTGACCCTGTCGTAGTAGATGAGCTTATGCCTATCGCAAGATATTCAGGTGTACCGGAGCTTCCAAGAACCAGCGTGTTCCATGCCCTGAACCAGAAGGCTGTAGCCAAGAGATATGCGAAGGAGAAGGGAGTTCCCTATGAATCCCTGAATCTGATCGTAGTACATATGGGTGGTGGTGTTTCCGTAGGTGCCCATGAAAAGGGACGTGTCATTGATGTATTCAATGCCCTTGACGGAGATGGTGCTTTCTCACCGGAGAGAGCCGGGGCTGTTCCTTCAGGTGCACTGATCAGGATGTGCTTCTCAGGTGAATATACCGAGAAGGAAGTTTACAAGAAGATCGTTGGCGGCGGCGGATTCAATGCCTATCTTGGAACCAATGATATGCGTGATGTTGCCAAGATGATCGATGAAGGTGATACACATGCTGATGAAGTAAGAGAAGCATTTATCCTTCAGGTATGTAAGAATATCGGTTCCATGTCCTGCGTATTAAAGGGGAAGGTAGATGCGATCATCGTTACCGGTGGTATTGCTTACAATAAGGCAGTTGTTGACAAGATGGAAGAGAGAGCCGGATTTATTGCTCCATTCACCGTATATCCCGGAGAAGATGAGCTGCTTGCCCTGGCACAGGGTGCGCTCCGTGTATTAAACGGCGAAGAAAAGGCAATGGAATATTAATCCGTTCCGGAGCAGGAAAACAGGAAAATACAGAGGACACAGTGGTCTAAGCTGTGTCTTCTTTTTTACGGATAAACGGAAGAACAGGAGGAAAGAGAATAAATGCTTTTATTTACATGTGATTATCTGGAGGGAGCCCATGAGAAGATCCTGCAGAGGCTTACAGAAACCAATCTGGAAAAGATGCCGGGATATGAGAACGATCCTTACTGTATCAGCGCTGCAGAGAAGATCAGGGCAGCCTGTGAATGTCCGGAAGGAAGCGTATTCTTTACTGTAGGAGGGACACAGACCAATGCAGTAGTGATCTCTACGATGCTGCAAAGCTGTGAGGGAGTGCTGGCAGCGGACACTGGTCATGTGAATGTGCATGAAGCGGGTGCTATTGAATACACAGGGCATAAGGTGCTGTCACTTCCTGCATATGAGGGGAAGATGAAAGCACCTGACCTGAAGGATTACCTGGTGAATTTTTATAAGGATCCCTCCCATGAGCATATGGTGATCCCGGGAATGGTATATCTGTCTTATCCCACAGAATATGGAACCCTGTATACGAAAAAGGAACTGACGGATATTTATCAGGTGTGCAGGGAATATCAGATTCCTCTTTATGTAGATGGGGCAAGGCTCGGCTACGGACTGATGAGCGCGGCAGCCGATCTGACCCTGCCGGAGCTTGCCAGACTCTGCGATGTCTTTTATATAGGGGGTACCAAGGTTGGGGCACTTTGCGGAGAGGCAGTCGTATTTCCAAAGGGGAATGAGCCGAAGTACTTTATTACAAAGATCAAACAGCGTGGTGCCATGCTGGCCAAGGGAAGACTGCTTGGCGTACAGTTTGATACCTTATTTACGGACGGACTTTATTTTAAGATCAGTGCACATGCCATCGGTATGGCAGAGATGCTGAAAAGGGAACTGAAGGATATGGGTTATACCTTTTATCTGGATTCTCCGACCAATCAGCAGTTCCTTGTGCTGACTGATCAGGAGGCAGATACACTGACAGCGAAGGGGGCAGGCTATGATCTCTTTGCCAGAGTAGATGAAAACCATGTGGTCTGCCGCTTCTGTACAAGCTGGGCAACCAGAGAAGAGGATATGAGGGAGCTATTGCAGATCCTGAAGGAATGCAGGCTGGCTTCCATAAGCTGAAAAAGAAAAACCAAAGTGGATCAGCCTTTGACACAGATTGACAGAAAATTGTATACTGGTATAAAATAAGTTAAACAACAGAGGGGAAAAGGAGAATCTGATAAGATGAGTGATAAGAATAACATTCCTTATAAAATTTATTTGGAAGAAAATGAAATGCCAGACAGCTGGTATAACGTGCGGGCGGATATGAAGAATAAGCCGGCGCCATTATTAAATCCAGGCACGCAAAAGCCCCTGACATTTGAAGAGATGAGAGGGATCTTCTGTGATGAGCTTTGCAGACAGGAGCTGGATGACACCACTCCCTATTTTAAAATTCCGGATGAAATCCGTAAGTTTTACAGAATGTACCGTCCTTCACCGCTTGTCAGAGCCTATTGTCTGGAGGAAAAGCTGCAGACACCGGCAAAGATTTATTATAAGTTCGAAGGAAATAATACCAGTGGAAGTCATAAGCTGAATTCAGCCATTGCGCAGGCTTATTATGCCAAGAAGCAGGGACTTAAGGGTGTGACCACAGAGACCGGAGCCGGTCAGTGGGGAACAGCACTTTCCATGGCCTGTGCCTATCTGGATCTTGACTGTAATGTATATATGGTAAAGTGCTCTTATGAACAGAAGCCCTTCCGGAGAGAGGTTATGAGAACCTACGGGGCGAAGGTGACACCTTCTCCTTCAGAAACAACAGAGGTAGGAAGAAAGATCCTGAGGGAATTCCCCGGAACAACAGGCAGTCTTGGATGTGCAATCTCTGAGGCAGTAGAAGCAGCAACCTCCAAAGAGGGTTATCGTTATGTGCTGGGATCTGTACTGAACCAGGTACTGCTTCACCAGACAGTGATCGGTCTGGAGGCCAAGGCGGCTATGGATAAATATGGAATCAAACCGGATATGATCATTGGATGTGCCGGCGGAGGATCAAATCTTGGCGGACTGATCTCTCCTTTTGCAGGTGAAATGCTAAGAGGTGAGGCAGATTATGATATTGTCGCAGTGGAGCCGGCATCCTGCCCAAGCCTTACGAGAGGTAAATTTGTATATGACTTCTGTGATACAGGAAAGGTATGTCCTCTGGCGAAAATGTACACACTGGGAAGCGGCTTTATCCCGGCGCCGAATCATGCAGGCGGACTCCGCTATCATGGCATGAGTTCCATCCTGTCACAGCTTTATCATGATGGATATATGAGAGCCATGAGTGTGGAGCAGACAGCGGTATTTAAAGCAGCAGAGCAGTTTGCAAGAGTAGAAGGCATCCTTCCTGCACCGGAAAGCTCCCATGCGATCAAGGTGGCGATCGATGAGGCACTGAAATGCAAGGAGACCGGAGAAGAGAAAACAATCCTCTTTGGACTTACCGGAACAGGTTACTTTGATATGATGGCTTATGAACGTTTCAATAATGGAGAGATGACGGATTATATTCCGACAGATGAGGATCTGGCGAAGGGATTTGCCGGGATTCCGAAGTTCCCTGGGAATGAGTTTTAGATCAGAATGATAAAGAACAGTCCGGCAGATTATCTGCCGGACTGAATCGCACTGCGGCAAAAAGGTAGATGTCGCATGGAGCGACACGCCACAGGCGGAGAATCCTGCAAGCAGGATTTTTCTTACAGGATCACAGATTTTTAAGT
>ERZ1026860.462-NODE-462-length-27351-cov-7.671344_pt1 | contig 27351 bp, 27 predicted proteins | sample MGYA00380160_ERZ1026860 | MGnify/ENA primary metagenome ERZ1026860 (study PRJEB33269, sample SAMEA4719796) | human gut metagenome | biome: human-associated habitat; feature: organic feature; material: feces | place: Cameroon | collected 2013-10 ... | reverse complement strand
GTTTTACTATATCATGACTCACCAGCGAGAAACGAGAAACATTACATATTCTCAATAAACGTCACCAGATCAAATTCTTCGCTCTTATGCGCCTTAAATAACGTACCGTATTCTCTGCCGTCCATGATGCGGTGGATGATCCGGACATCTGCCGCATTGGCAATGATCATGTCTGCACCGGAGCTGGTTGCGATTCTGGCAGCGGAAAGCTTCGTGCCCATACCGCCGGTTCCGACACTTGAGCTTGTTCCTTTTCCCATTCCCATAATAGAATCATCCAGATGATCCACAACACTGATAAATTCCGCATCCGGATTTTTATTCGGATCATCTGTGTATAAGCCATCGATATCGGAAAGCAGGATCAGAAGATCTGCATCGATCAGTGCTGCTACGATAGCTGACAGCGTATCATTATCACCGAACTCGATCTCGAAAGTGGAAACCGTATCGTTTTCATTAACGATCGGTATTGCACCAAGCTTTAAGAGCTCTGAAAATGTATTTTTGGCATTGAAGCGGTTCAGCGGCTCTGCAATCGTATTTTTCGTCATCAGAACCTGTGCAGCCACATGGTTGTATTCTGCAAAAAGCTTCTGATAGGTCATCATAAGACGTGCCTGTCCGATGGCAGCACACGCCTGCTTCACAGCGATCGGATTGTCTTCTTTGCCGATATGTACTGCCCTTTTGCCGACTGCAATGGCACCACTGGAAACAAGCACCACTTCCTTACCCTGATTGGCAATATTACAAAGCTCCCGCACCAGAACATCCAGTTTTGTATAATCCAGTCCGCCCGTCTCCTTATGCTGCAGAGAAGAGGAACCGATCTTGATAACGATTCTCTTTTTATCCTTGATTTCTTCCCGTAAAGTTCCCATTGTATTTATTTCTGCTCCTTTTTCTGACTATTTCATTTCCCGACTACTATATCATATCTGCCGGATCCGGCTGGCTAAGATTCTGCAATCAGGTCATACTGACTGCAATTCGCTCCGCCGCCAGAAGTCCGTCCATGGCAGCACTTGTAATGCCGCCCGCGTAACCTGCGCCTTCGCCGCAAGGATAGAGCCCTTTCAGTGAAGATACGCCTTCTTCATCCCGGACGATCCGCACAGGAGACGAAGTTCTGCTTTCAATCCCTGCAATCATCGTATCATCTGCGTCAAATCCTTTGATCTTTCTGCCAAACTGCTCCATGCCTTCCAGAAATGCTTCGTTGAGCTTTTCCGGTAAAATGCTCCTCGTATTGGCAAATGCCCACTGTCCTTTGATGCGGACAGGGAACTCTCTTACATCTATATTTTGTTCTATATTCCCGCAGTCTGATCCGTTTTTCATAAGAACCGCATTATGCTCTGTCAAACGTTCCTCATGTCTTTTAAAATCTCCAAGACTCTGCACCGGGATTTTCCCGTCTGCAAGCTGAAAGGCTCTTTCCTCCAGCTCTCTCTGGAATGCTACACCGCCCAGCGGGCTCTGATCCGGAAAATCTTCTTTTGTGACCGTCATGATGATCGCTGCATTGGCGACACCGCTTCCTCTGTCATGATAGCTCATGCCATTGACCGCCAGACGTCCCTTTTCACTGGAAGCATTGACCACATAGCCGCCCGGGCACATACAGAAGGAATAAACGCCTCTTCCGTCTTTCGTCTGCGCTGTCAGCTTATAGCTGGCTGCCCCAAGAGCCTCTCTGCACGTTTCATCCTGTTTTCCGTACTGGCTTTCATCGATCTGCTCCTGAAAATGCTGCACACGGTAACCAACCGCAAAATCCTTTGGCTGCATTGTAAGCGGGGTCTTTGCCAGCATCTCAAATGTATCCCTTGCGCTGTGTCCGATCGCCAGTACAATATGATCTGACATTATTTTTTCCGCATCATTCACGATCACGCCTTTTACAGCCTGCGTGCCCTCTCTGATCCCGGCCTTTTCCGGCTGCTTGCATAATATCAGTCCTGTGACCTGACTTTCAAACCGTACCTCACCGCCCAGCTCTATGATCGCCAGCCGCAGGTTCTTCACCATGTCCATCAGAAGATCAGTTCCGACATGGGGCTTCTGCTTATATAAAATATCCGCCGGTGCTCCCATTTTTACAAATAGGGAAAGTACTTCTCTGCATCGTCCGTATTTGTCCTTGATCAGCGTATTCAGCTTTCCGTCCGAAAACGTACCTGCACCGCCTTCTCCAAACTGTACATTGGATGTGGTATCCAAAACACCCGTTTCCCAGAACCTGTCAATATCTGCTTTTCTCTGCTCTACGCTTCTGCCACGCTCTAAGACGATAGGGCGACGACCTGCTTTTGCCAGATAGTAGGCGCACACCAGACCTGCAGGCCCTGCGCCGATAATGACCGGTCTGTCCAAACAAATATGTCCTGCAGTTACCGGAAACCGATATTTCTTCTCCGGCGCAGGCTGCACATCCTTACTTTTCGTGTTTCGAAGCAGCTTTTCTTCCGCTCTGCAAGCCACATCTAAAACCAATGAATAAAAAAGCGCAGGCTTTTTTCTGGCATCCAGAGATTCCTTCACAATATGTATTTTTTGAATGTCCTCACTCTTGCAATGCAGGATCTGGCTTACTTTCTTTTCTACATCCTGCATGGTATAAGGGACACTTACCTTGCACTGGTTGATCCTGATCATCTAACGATTTTCCCTTTCTGTCTCCTTGTTTTCTGATATATTTTCCTGATCACAGCAGTGCAGCCCTGCAATATAACCGCTCGTCCATGCCCACTGCAGGTTATAACCGCCGCATCTGCCATCCACGTCTATGATCTCTCCCGCAAAATAAAGATTCCTGACTTTTCCGGACTGCATCGTGTCATCGATTTCCGAAACCGGGACACCGCCCATTGTTACCTGTGCCTTATCAAATCCCGGATAGCCACTCATTTCAAACACAAAGTGCCTGCATAGCTTTGCCAGCTTTTTGAGTTGCTTATCGCTAACCGTTTGCATTTCCTGCTGAAAAGGTAACGAAAGTCTGTGCAGCAGCGCACCACAGATCTTCTTGTTTAGAAAAAGTGCAAGCACTTCTTCGACCGGCTGCTTTCCATACTGCTTTTGCAGCTCTGTCAACATATATAACGGTTCTTCTTCTCCAAGCTGCGGCAGAAAATCCACAGAAATTGTTGTCTTTTTTTTCGCCGCCAGTGCCTGTACTGCCCTGTGGCTTAACTGAAATACAGGAATCCCGGAAAGAGAATCTTTATTAAGCTGCAGCTCTCCTTCTTCCATCTGCACCTTTTCTCCGTCCACATACAGTGTCAGCAGGGCATTTGCCCTGACACCCGCCAGCTCCTTACACGCCGGATCCTTTGTCAGCAAATAGGTCAGAGCCGGATACGGTCTGCGCAGTGTATGTCCAAGGCTTTTTGCAAGTGCATAGCCGCTTCCGTCCGATCCTGTCTGCGGCGCTGCATTTCCGCCGCAGGCAAGGATCAGCTTATCAAACCGGTATCGATCCGTCCTCGTTTTTACAATAAACCCATCTTTTCCGGCTGTGACACCTTCTATTTTCTGTTCCGTCTTAACGGTCACGCCCTTTTCTTCCAACAGCATCCGCAGCACATTCAAAACGGTGGCGGCCTGTCCGGTATAAGGATAGCAATATCCGTCCCTTTTTTCACTTGTGAGCATCCCATGCGCTGCAAAAAAAGCGCTCGCAGCCTGATCGTCAAACTGTGAGAGGGCATGCGCCACAAAAGAAGGATGATCGCAGTAATAATCATCCTTCGACAGTGTTCTGTTTGTATAATTGCACTTACCGTTTCCGGTAGACAATATTTTCTTACCGATCCGCGCGGTATGTTCCAATATAGTCACATCTGCAGCTCCGGCCGCTGTAACCGCTGCCATCATGCCCGATGCACCGCCGCCGATAATTCCAACCTTTTTTCTCATATATCAGCCTGTTCCCCAAATTCTGTTTTTATCCTGTCTGCTATTCATTTCTGACCCATCCGTTTTACCGGATTCCGACACAGGTTCCTGTCCATTTCCTTATGAAACCACATTAACTGGAATACGATTCCAGCAGATTGTAGAGCTCTTCCTCTGTCTGAATGTATTTTCCGTCCATGACTTCTTCCTGCATAGCCTGCGGCAGAGAAAATACCGGGATATCCGTATACAGGATCACCTGCCTGCGATTGCCGTCATACACAGTCAGATAGCCATCCTCCGCCACAATACACGCATAATATAGCGAAGTTGCAATGACCTTTCTGACACTGATCTTTTCCGTTGAAAAAGACTCCAGCGACATGGACACAAAGCCTTCCTCCTGATCCTTCAGAGAAGGGCTCTTCTCATAATCCTCGATCAGCTTTTCGACCTGCCTGCGGTCTTTTCCGATAAAAGAAGCCGGTAATGTTTCCATCCTGCTATTTTCTGTCTGCTGTGTTTCATCATAAACAGTCACTTCATATTCTGTATCACAGGTCAGCGTCTGCATACCTGCCGCAGCCTGCGCTGTTTTTTCATCCACATCCGGTGCTGTGCCTTCCTGCACCACGCCATCCCGCGGAACACTGTTTTCATCCACGCTGCCTGTTTCTTCTCCAAACAGCGTATCATCCAGTTTTTCCAGATCCGCCGACTGCTTTTTATAATAGCTTTGCTGCGCATTTCTGACATCCTTTGCCCCGATCAGGTCTTTTGTCAGAAGCTCACTTCCCTTTACCAGTATATAACAGGCAAAGACGATATTGATGAAAATACTGATTCGATAAAAAAGTTTCATAAGACTCTCCTTTTTTATCAGTATTTCCCAGTTTTTTCATCTTATACGTCAGGTATCAGCGTCCCAGCTTTCTTGCCAGAAGCTCCGGCAGACTGCCAAACGGGATCTGCCGCCATTCATGCTTCTGGAACACACCCAGAAAAATGATCAGCACCTGATACAGCAGGTAACAGATCACCATGGAAAGCAGCAATGTCATAATGCCACCAAGGCTCTTGAGCAGCAGCATCTGCATCAAAAAGGCAACTGCTCCCGTCAATACTGCGGAAATAAGCGGAAAGACGATCATCCGCAAAAGATCTGCCCGAAACCGCACTCTTTTGCTGATCATTGCAAATTCTGCCAGTGCCAGACATAAGGCAGTTAAAAAGACTGCCTGCAGAAAGGCATTTCCCGCGTGCTGCCCCGAACCAAATAACAATGTAAAAAACCAACAACCTGCAAGCAGTGCAGCTAAAGTCAGTCCATTACAGAAAAACTGCCGCTGCATGGCAGAAAGGAGCTTCCTTGCACAGATCGCAAGTGCCAGAAAAACCGCTGCGATACAGCCTGTCTGCAAAAGCTGTGTCAGTTCTTTATTTTCATCAAACAAGGCTGCGCTGACTACATTTGCCTGTGCCAGCAAAAAAGCACAGACAGGCAGGATCAGATAAAAAAGAATCTTTCCCATCACAGCCATGCGCTCCCGTGCATGCTGATAATCCTGTTTTTTCAGTATCACACGCAGTTGTCTTGCCAGATAACCGGAAAGCTGCTGTGCATATAGAACAACCGGCATATAAAGCATAAACACAATAAAAACAAGCGGCATTGATACATCCCCTTTGTGGAATGCATAGATCATACAGCAAAATGCCAGTGTGGAAAATAAAAGCTCATGAAGCATCTGCGACAGATATAACAGGATATAATCTGACAGCAGATTCTTTCTGCTCTCCGGACTGCGTGTTTCATCTGCATTCAGCTCTGCGCGGATCGTTCTGCGGAGCAGCAGCATGACAAACAGCAGAAATAAAAATCCTAAAATTGCGCCGACTGCCAGTCCCCCGATTCCGCAGACTGCTGCATAGGCATAATAATAATCCTCCTGTCTGAAGACGGCGGCTGCTCTTGTTCCCGCACCGCTGCATATGTTTTTCAGGCAGATTGTCGCAAGCAGGCTGATCAGTGCTGTCACAATGCCTGACAGACTCCCCGGCAGCGGAATGCTGCTGCCTTCCAGATAACCCTTCATGCACTGCTGCAGTGCCAGGAAAAATACAGCGATCAGACCAACCTGCAGCGGAAATGCATACTGCACAGTTCCAAAGAGTGCTTTGGAAAACGGCTCAGCCAGCCAAAATCCCGGAACGCAAAAAAGCAGCAGAACAAGCAGTGTCAGGATCATAACTGTGTGATACAGTCTGTGTGCGTTTTTGCTGCAGTCCCTGCTCTTCTGAAAATAGACCATTCTGCCCAATACATCCGGAATGACTGCTGCAGTCAGCACATATATAAATAAAATTGTAAAAAGTGCTGCTGCATAAAAGGTAATTCCTTTCTGTCCGATCTGTGCATACAGATAGATCATCTTCACAAATGCGATCAGCCAGATCACCCAGGGTGCATACATTTTCAGGCCGCCCTGTTTCATATAATTTGCACGTCTTTTTCTTCCGTCCATAATCGTTCCTCTTTTATCTCGTTATTCCGAGCTCTTTCAGTATTTCTTCCTGTCTGGCAAACATCACTTTTTCTTCCTCAGGCTCCATATGATCGTACCCAAGAAGATGCAGCATGCTGTGTGTCACCAGAAATGCAAACTCCCGAAGCGGTGTATGTCCGTATTCTTCTGCCTGCGAGAAAACACGCGCAGCGCAGATCACAATATCTCCGAGCACCAGTTCCTCCGTATCCGGATTCAGATACATGCTCTCATCTTCCTGTACCAGCGAAAAATCTGACGGGCTTTCATAGTCTACACCCGGAAAGGAAAGGACATCTGTTTCCCTGTCGATCTCCCTGTACTCCCGGTTGTACGTCCTGATCCCTTCCGCATCCGTGATCAGCAGATTGACTTCTACTTCATACGGACACTTCTCCGCCTCCAGCACCTTACGGATCACCTGCTCTGCCACCGCTTCCATATCAAACGGAAAGTCTGCCTCTATTTCATTTTCAACGCAAAAAGTCATAATATAAGGTTTCCTCCACAAATATCTTATGTATCTCATTCAGCTGACTGATCGTCAGACTGCAATGATCCAGAATACCGCTTTCTATCTGCTTTTTAAAAACCACGCCTGCGATCTGTTCATAATTCAGCTCCGCACGCGGATTCTTTTCAAATAAGAACATGACAGACGATACCATTGCATCCGCCAAAAGGACGATCGCTGCCTCCTTGGAAACAAGCGACGTGTTTTTACCGCCATATTCCTTCAGAAGCTGTACAAGCTCCGGCGGAAAATGATATTCCCTTGCGATCGCCAGTGCATTTTTCAGATTCCCTTCTCCGCGCATCCGCCCGATCTTATGATAATAGCCGCCTGCTTTTGCAAGCATTTCATCCGCACCGATCTTTCTGGCGATCTTCTCGCAGAAATAAGCCGTATGCACCGCATGATAATATGCCTTCTTGGAATATTGCTTCAGATCTGTCAAAAGCACATATTCCGGATCGTTCATTTCCTGATATTTATCTCTGTTTTTATGCAATATATGCAGACTCAGATATTTCAGCACCAGTGTCAGGATGATAAAGCTGACAAACAGATTGATCGCCGTATACAGGACATTTTCAAAAGTGATCGTACCCTGCTGTGCAAAATCCATGCAAAGAAGTGCCAGACAGGTAAACAGAAGCGCTGTAAATAGGGGCACACCAAATAAAAAGGTCGTATCCAGATGACTGAATAAAACCATCCCCATCATACCGATCAGTGCAAAGCTGACAAATACAACCGGATCGGGCTGACTGATCAGCTCCTGCAGATATAACAGGATCAGATAAGCGCCTATCCCTGTCTGCGGCCCAGATGCAAGCATGAGCATCACGGCAAGCGGCAGAAACAGCCAGAGCTGGCACGGCAGAAACGAGTTGACTGCCACAAGCAGAAGCCCCAGCACATATACACCCAGAAGTCTTTCCGGATGTGCGCCGTTATTGTATAAAAATGTTTTTTGATATAACCCCGTCAGAAACACAAAAACAAACACAAGCAGAAGCATTCCCAATGTGATAAATCCTGTCAGGAAGCTGCCCGTATCCGTGTCATTCATAAAATAAAACAGAAAAAGCTCTCCCGGTGGAAGAAGCAGCATGAGCAGAGAAAGCAGAATCGTCTTAACGTTTAGCGTTTCTGTCAAGCCTTCCTTTTTCACGGCATTTCTTTCCGGCTGTTTTGGTTGCTTTCTTTTCATAGTCCTCATAAGCCTTTACGATTTTTTGTACAAGCGGATGTCTGACAACATCCTTACTGGTCAGATTGCAGAATGCAATGTCTTCTACCTTCGATAAAACACGCACTGCAACCTCCAGACCGCTCCTTGTCGTAGCAGCCAGATCCTTCTGGGAGAGATCGCCCGTCACAACAACCCGGGAACCGAAACCGATTCTCGTCAGGAACATTTTCATCTGCGCTTCTGTCGTATTCTGTGCCTCATCTAAGATCACATAGGCATTATCCAGCGTACGTCCGCGCATATAAGCAAGCGGTGCTACCTCAATGGCACCTTTTTCCATATTTTTCTGAAAGCTCTCCGCTCCCATGATCTGATACAGGGCATCATAAAGCGGTCTTAAATACGGATCTACCTTACTCTGCAGATCACCGGGTAAAAAGCCGAGCTTTTCGCCCGCTTCAATGGCAGGTCTTGTCAGGATAATCCTCTCTACTTCATTGTTTTTAAAAGCTGTGATCGCCATTGCCATGGCAAGATATGTCTTTCCCGTTCCTGCAGGTCCGAGTCCGAATACGATCATATGATCTTTCATCGCCTGCACATACTGCTGCTGACCGATCGTTTTCGGCTTTACAGGCTTGCCTGCCACCGTATGGCAGATGCACATGCTGTCCATATCCTGCAGAGATACATTCTCTTCCTCCTGTGCAAGCTGCAGGACATAATCTACCCGCTGCTCCTCCAGATCCGTTCCTCTGTGGATTGACCGTGCCAGTTCCTCTATCAGCTCCGCCGCACGCTGCGCATTTCTTTCTTCTCCGATGATCTTTGCACTGCCGTCCCTGTTGACCACCGTCACATGAAGCTGTTTCTCGATCTTTGCGATATAGCTGTCATGCTGCCCGAAAATGCTCTGCAGACTGTCCATATCCAGATCAAGCTCTATGCTGAAATCACTCAATTTTTCTTTCCTCTCCGTCCATGATGCGGATCCTGATACTGCCCTCCGCCTTCATACCTTTTTGATACTTTTTTATTTTAACATCATTTTCTACAATTTGAATACCTTTTTGTTGTAAAGTTTGGCAAAATTTTTCAAATTGCAGTTGCAAAAGTGCCTTTGCCGTTGTTTCGTCATAAATTAAGTTTTCCAATGTATACGCATTACAGGTGATCGTTCCGTAATATAGCGGCAGATAGAAATCACCGATCCCAGCCTGATTCAGATCCGTTACGATATCATATTTTTCATACGAAGGAAGCATCCCAAGCGAAAAACTCTTTGTATAAATCCTCGCATACCAGACTTTCTTCTGCTCCCCCGTATAGACCTTTTTTTCATATGCAAAGGGGAGATTTCTTTTGTAGAAAATGGACGCGCTGATACAGATATCCGCATCCGCATGGACATACATGGTCTCCTTCAGCGTTTCATCGTCATTATAAACAGGTATTTCTCCCTGTACCAGACAGTCACCTTTTTTGACCGTGTCTCCTGCTTTGACAAGTGGAATCCCCGCCCTTGTCACAATCGATTCTACCTCGCCGTCCATTGTTGCGATCAGATCGCACGGTCTCTGTTCCGTTTCCTCCTGTAGCAGAAGCTGGTCATTTTCCCTGACACTGACATACAGCCGCGTTCCCTGCACACGCAAAGAAACCCACGTCAGGAACGGATAAGTATCCCGCAGCTTTTTCTCAACCGCATCGATATCCACCTGCCCGGTATAAGTACCATAATACACATTTTCCTCCTGCAGAAACTGCAGCAGCATTTCTTTTGTCAGTCTGTTTCCGCCTGTGAGTTCAATGTCCCACAAGAACTGCGAAACAAGATACAGACTGAGCAGACAGCACAGACAGCCCAGCAGGAAAATCCTTCTTTTTTTCCACCTGCGGGCAAAAAAAGGCAGTCCGCTTTTGGAAAGCAGGACCACCTTTGTTCTCGTTTTATGTACAATGGGTTTCAATTTGAAATAATCCGAAACATACAGATTCATTTCATATCTGTTTTCCGATACCGAGATATCCCAAAGCTCGATATCATGCACACTACACAGATTGAGAAAGCGTTCCGGGGCAAAGCCTGTCACGCGGATCCGCACAAAGCCGCGCAGAAAACGAATGATATTCAGCATACTGACCTCTCTATAAAAACAGGATTTTTTGTATCATACCTTCTATCTTCATTTCCTCATTTGTATAATATTCCACATGGAGATGCTTTCCCTGAAACCGGATCCTGCATCTGCCCGTGGCAATGACCACGGATTCATCCGTACACTCCAGAATCCCTTTATAATTTTCTATAAACGCTTCTTCCTGTCCTGTGATACTGACAAGTGCCTCTCCCTTTGCCAGATCCTTTGGCAGGCGCAGCGTATCGGAAATCTGCTCTTTTGTCTGTTTGAGTAATTTTGATCTTTTCATACTGCATTATATGCGGTATTTCTGCAGAAAGAACCTATGAGATCACCTGTTTGATCAACATACTTTCCGCAGGCTTTTCTTCACCGATCGTGATCGCCTGTAAAAACCGCTCCTTTGCCTGCAAAAGCTTTTCCGGATCATTGGCATAAATCGTGGCAAGGCTTTCTCCCGCCTGCACTTTATCCCCCTTCTTTTTATGCAGGACAAGACCGACAGCCGGATCGATCGTATCTTCCTTCTTTTCTCTGCCGCCGCCTAAGAGCAGGGAGCAGATCCCGACCTCGTCACATACGATCTTCTGTAAAAATCCGGACTCTTTGGCACAGATCTCTTCCCGGATTTCTGCCAGCTGAAACAGGGACGGATCATAAATATACGCCGGATCTCCGCCCTGTGCTTTGATAAATTCCGCCAGTTTTGCAAGTGCGCTGCCATCTGTGATCGTCTGCTGCAGCATTTCTTCTGCCTGCTCTTTCGTCTCTACGATACCGCCCGCGACCAGCATATAACTGCCCAGTGTCAGACACAGCTTTGTAAAATCCGCAGGTCCTTCCCCTTTCAGTGTCTGTATTGCCTCTATCACTTCCAGTGCATTTCCGACTGCATATCCAAGCGGCTGATCCATATCGGTAATGACCGCGATCGTCTTTCTGCCCGCTCCGTTTCCGATCTCTGTCATTTCTTCTGCCAGACTGACCGCATCCGCTTCCTGTTTCATGAAAGCACCGCTTCCGGTCTTGACATCCAGTACGATCGCATCTGCACCGCATGCCAGCTTTTTACTCATAATGGAACTGGCGATCAATGAAATCTGATCGACCGTTGCTGTCACATCTCTGAGCGCATACAGCTTTTTGTCCGCCGGTGCCAGATCCTTTGTCTGTCCCATGATCGCAATACCGATCTCATTGACGTTCTTCTCAAATATTTCGATCGGGATATCCGTATGGAAACCCGGAATGCTTTCCAGCTTATCAATCGTTCCGCCCGTATGCCCCAGTCCTCTGCCACTCATCTTTGCAACTTTGCAGCCGCAGGCAGCTACCATCGGTGTCAGTGCCAGACTTGTCTTATCTCCGACACCGCCTGTGCTGTGTTTATCTACTTTTATGCCTGCAATACCGGACAGATCCAGCATATCACCGGAATGTGCCATGGAAAGAGTCAGCTGCAAGGTTTCTTCCTTTGTCATGCCCTGAAAATAAATTGCCATCATCATGGCAGACATCTGGTAATCCGGAATATCTCCCTTTGTATAGCCTTCTACCATATAAGCGATCTCTTCCGGTGAAAGCACACCGCCGTTTCTCTTTTTCGTGATCAGATCATACATTCTCATATGCGTTCCTCCCTTTCCGTTTCATACCTTCCCACATTTGTTTCGTCTTTTAATCCAGCAGACTCATGACATACGTTCTTGCAGGCGTTTCACTCACCTCGATCATAAAAATCATCCAGCCTAACGGATTCAGCTCCTTCTGCAGGCTGTCCAGTAAAAATTCCGTCAGATTTTCCAGCGTCGGATTGATGGTTGTAAACGGTTCAAAATCATTGATGATCCGGCTCTGATATCGGCGCAGGAATTCCTCTACCATTTTCTCTACCTGATTAAACAAAACAAGCCCGCTGCTCATCTTTGCCACATGCAGCACGATCTCCCACGTATGCGGATGCACCTCTCCCCTTGTACCGTCAATATAGATCGCATGCGATGCATTCAGGTAAAAATTAAATTTATACTGGTTTTTCGGAATGCTTTCCAGATCCGGCACTTCATTCTCTGTCCGCTGCGCCTGAAGCATTTTCGCTTCTCCTGCCTGTTTTTCCGCAAGCCTGTTCTTTTCCACTTCCTGTTCCAGAAGAAGCTGTTTCTGCTGCAGCTCTCCTGTCAGCCTGTTGATTTTTCTTCTGCCTTTTATCCGGACATACTGCAGGTAATAAACGATCATGACAAAGCACACCGCTGCAATGATACCGTACATCAGAATATGCATATACATCATATCATATCCCATGATTGTTTTCACATAATCTTCCCTGACGCAAACACCGACTGTGTATCCGTTTTCCGTCTGAAAAACAGATGTTCTGTAAGCGCCTCTGCTCTTTTCCATCCGTTTCATATATGAAGTCAGATCAAGCTGCTGTACTTCCACCGCATTCATTTCCGCGGTATTTTTGACAAACAGAAGCTGTCCTGCCTTTTCTATATATACAAACTGACTGGCAGAAGTCTCAAAGCCTTCTTCTATATTTGCAATCAGTCTGTCCGGATAGGTATCTTCAGGCTCTGCTTCCGTCTGCAATACAATATTGCAGGCAGCCTGCTGTTGCTGCTGCAAATAAGTCTTTAATCCGGTTTCGATCTGTGTGTCCATTTCCAGCTTCATGATCCAGACAAAAAGAATACCCAGAAGCAGCGTTCCAAAAGTCAGTATAAAATTAAACGGACTGTCCGCCCTGCGCAGTTTCCTGTTTTTCTTCATGTTTTTCTTCCTTGTTTGTTAATTTTTTTACCCCCTTGTGCCACGAGATCAGCCATGCGAAATCATGACAGACAACGCACTTTACCTGCTCCCATTCTTCCTTCCACGTCTGCGTACGCCATGCACCTGTTGTTTTAATGCTGTTTAAAATACCCGCCATACGGAACCAGTAGATCACAAAATTATAAAAAGGCAGCAATAACAAAATCAGCACATTCCCCGCATAAAAGCTTCGCAGTTTTTTGTCATATCCCAGATAAGATAAAATGTTCAGATAATACAAAAATGCCGACAATACATATAAAATATAGATCAGCACAAGCGAGATCAGAATAAAGGAAAACGGATAATTCAAAAAGGTCAGGCAGATCAGTGCAAAATACCAGATCATACGCGGAAATGCAAAGGTATGGTCAAACATAATGACTCTTGTCATAAAATTGGTCAGAAATCCTTTTACCACGCTGCCTCTGTCCATAAACATATGGGCAACTTCCAGTTCTCCTCTCTGCCATCGTTGTCTTTGCAGACAGAGCTTTTGCAGATTTTCGATCGGATCCACAAAAAATACCGCGTTTTCACAGATTGCGATCTTCTGATGGAGAAGCTTCCGCACCTGAAAAGTAACATGGGTATCTTCACAGACAGTCTCTGTATTGTATAGCTGTGTTTTTAATATGGTTGATTTCCGGAACGCGGAAAACGCACCTGACATTGTAAAAATGCTGTTCAGCTCCGCTTCAAAATTACGACCTGCCAGAAACGCCTGTGCATATTCATAAAATTCCGTCTTTTGGAATATACGACGGAACGGATTCTTCTCTGCCTTGATCATTTCGGGATTTGTCAGGATCGTTCCCGTCATACAATGCAGCTCATTATGGGCTTCAAACCGCTTTACCAGATTAGAAAGTGCCTCCGGATGCAGAATACCGTCCGAATCAATGTGGATGATGTATTTCCCTTCCGCATGAAACAGTGCCATATTCAAGGCTCTGGATTTTCCCTGCTCGGAATTCATCCATTTCAGGTTCATCTGCGGATGCTCCTTCTGATAGGCTGTATATATATCAAAGGAATTGTCCTTACTGCCGTTGTTGACCAATAGGACATCCAGCTGCTCCGGCTGATAATCACTGTTCCTGATCGAATCCAGACAGGCATACAGAGTGTCTGCAGAATTATACACCGGAACGATCAATGTGACCGGCGGATAATAAATGAGCGGCGCATCTTTTTTATACAGGATACGTTTTTTGACAAGCAGAAAAAAGCCTGCTACTGCCGGTACGATTTCCATGATCAGCGGAATAATGATCCACGATACCCAGAAAACAATTTCATTAGACAGAAGTGTCAGTATTCTTTGCATAATGGAATCCTCCGATCTTCTGTTTTACAATCTGCGATTTCGTAAAAATATAATAATAAAGTATCACAGACAGGACATAAAAAATAATCCTGCCAACAATCGTATGCGCAATGTAATACGCATCATTACCAAAATAGTAAATGGTTGTGCAAATCACAAATAACCGGATGATATTGGCAAAAAAGATCATCATACAGCCAAGCACAGATAAAATAATGCGCTGCATCCAGTCATATACCCGGAAAAAGGCAAGCATGGACACATATGCCATCATCTCGATAATACCGGAGCATTCATAGTCGATACACAGAGAAATGGCTTCACTTCCGTGCTGCACGAATAACATACTGTATTCACTGTAAGACTCATAAAAGCCTGTCATCCTGCCTGCAACACCTGCCGCAGAGCATACCAGATTAGTCAATGGCCGGATCGTCACGGGCTGGATCCACATCATCATAAACACAAAGAGTCCGACACTGCCCCAGATAAACTGATAAAAATATAGCTTTCCGCGTGTAAACACGGACAACAGGTATATCCAGACAAGAAAGCAGACAACTGTAAAGATCGTCATGATTTCTGTAATCCTTTCTTCTTACCCAGCAGCCCAAATAAAACAACCGCTCCCGCCATCAGCAGGATACTGAAAAATGCACCTGTTGAGGTGCCTACCATTGTGACTTTTCCGCCACCGACATTAGGCATGGTCACTTCCACTTTTACACCACTTGCGATCGTTCCCTGTTCAAGTCCCATCAGCTTCTCTACCTCTGAAATTTTCATTCTGACCTCAAACCGGTCATTCGGGTCTCCGCTCGATACTGTCACTGCAGCATCTCCCCAGCTGTAAGCCGGGTAATAGGTGAACGGACTGAGTCCTGTATAAATACCGTCTTTGCTTAAATTGACATTCTTTCCCCAGTCAATTCCGTTTCTGTCCGCTGTCGGATACCGCAGAAAGAACGGAAGCTGTTTTCCATTTACATGTAAATAATAAGCATCTATCGGAATAGAGGAACTGTAAAGCGGATGCATTTCCACATACAGATACAAATATTCCCCATCCCTCACAAGTGCAGCATGATTATTACAAAACTGGTTATTGCTGTAATAGGTGATCATTGTCTTTGGAATTCCTTCCCAGTCATCATAATAGCCGTCGATCGTGATCCCGCCTGCGGCTTTTGTCTCTATACAGTTTACCTGCAAAATTGCTATTATAACCAGGCAAAACAGAACCACACATGTTATCTTATGCTTCCAATTTTTGTTTTTCTTTTGCATGTTCTTCATTTTCATCATTCCTTTTCATATCGTATTTGCTGATTCCCCACAAAAATAATAAGATCAAAATGATGCCTACAAGGCTTACGATCATCCCCTGTTTCAAATAAGGATACTGCAGTCTGATCACTGTTGTTCCTTTTCCTACCGATACCAGATACCAGTCTACGGCAATCTCTCTGTCCGGCTGAAAAATATCATAATAGGCAAGCGCCGTATTCGTATTTTCATAATCTGTCCGTATCGTGATCGAATCATGATCCCGCACAATTTCAAGTGGTACAATTTCCCGCTTCGGAATTGTCTCTCTGTCTGTTCCAAACACCTGCTCCAGAAGCGTATAAACCGTTTCATCTCCGGTAAGCTGCAGATGATATGGCAGATTCATCGCCAGAAATGTGATATTTTCATATGCAGATACACTTCCCACATAAGGAAGTATCCGTTCTCCTACTCTGACAGTCCCGTCCACCCGGTTCAGTCCGTTCAGATATACGGTATTCCAGTCTGCATTTTCTGCTGAGAACTCCTGCGGCGTATAACTTTCATCCCGGTAAGTCAGCTGTCCATAAGCATTCTTCAATGTAATGCTCTGGGCAGTCACTCCTAAGAAAGTCGTAACGCCTTTTGAATCATTTGTCGAAATATGATTCATATCAATTATGATATGCACACCTGCATCGGAAAGTTTCTGCACAAGCGCTTCCGCTCTCTTTTTATCTTCATAATTGAAATCCGACAAATAAATCGTTTTATAAAGAGATAATTCTTCAAATGTATAATGATCGATGTAAGAATCCGAAAGCTCTTCAAACGCCGGAAACAATCTGGCAAGATCCGATCCGCCTCCTCCGATCGCAGCAGCCTCATAGGTCGTGACCGTTCCGAACCGATCCGGTGTATCCACTGTATATATCAGATAGTCCGCTCCCTGCTCCTGCAGGCTGTAGCCACTTTTTTCAGCCGCCTCCGTTACTGCCGGAATGTCCTTTTCCTGCCGTGGCAGCAAAGCGATCCGAAGGAGCACCGTATCATTGCCCATCAAGAGACAGCGGTCAAACAGATAATAAAAGCTTCCCTCCGCATATGCACTGTTCAGCTGTACGATATTGACCGCCGTTGCAGCCCCCTGCCACGCCCAGCCAAACGTATAATCCTTTGATGGTTCCACCGCTGAGATCATATAGGCGGCAAATGCACCGTAGCTGCTCAGATCAAAAAGCGCCATTCTCTGCTTTGTCAGTTCCTTCGCCTGCAAAATACCGTAGTTTTCCGCACGCCGCATCTGTGCAGCACTGACATTGGTTGCACGGTCTGCCTTTTCCGCATACAGGTAAAACCGCGCCGGGTATACATCGATCAGCAGGAGTATGCAGAGCACGATCAGAACGCTGCTCTTGGCATTTCTCCAGAGCAGAAGTGCCAGAAAAGTAAAGCCCAGTCCGACCGGAATAAAGCGGATCATCCAGAAAAACTGATGAAACGGCACTTTGGAATAAAACTCGTATAAAGAATTTGTCGTGGAAAAAAATAAAAACAGTCCCGTGATAAATCCTGCTGTGCTCTTTCTGCCCGCAAACAGCATACCAATGATCCCTACGATAAAAATACCGATCCCATAATAAAAGGTTTCCAATTCTCCGCTGTATCTGTCCGCAGGATTCAATGATGTAAATCCATCCGCAAAAAAATCGCGCATAACCTGTGCAGTTCCTGCCTCACTCATTCCCATCAGCCCGCCGCGCAGTGCAGGTACAAGCCAGATGCCGATCAAAAGGAAAGAAAGCACCATTCCTGTCAGCAGATAAATCCCCCGCCGGATCCGTTTATTGCAGACCGCATCAAAGCAGACAAACAAAAAGGTGGTAATGCCGACCATTGCTGCGATCATCAGATGACACAACGCTATGAGCGCCATCAGTAAAACAATCGCATACATGGCTTTTGTCCGTTTTTCCTCCAAAAACTGCCAGATGGCATAAAGCAGATACGGAAGCAGCGTTGCCACAACCGCACGCGGAATATTACCTTCCGCAAACAGGACACGCATATTATCGGGCAGTAAAAACCATGCCACACCCAAAAAAGCTGCCAGATATTGCTTCTGGTAACGAACACCGAACAAAAGCCACCCACATGCGCCCAGCACAAATAAAGCGCCCAGAAATAAAATATAGCTGCTCATCAGGTTTCCGCCCGTCAGAAACAGACAGCCCGCCAGCATATACAACGGAACAGGTGCCCAGTAACGCATCAATTCGATGCCGTTGTACCAGCTTGTATCATACAGAATATACCAGTTTCCTTCTTTGATTCCTTCATAGACCAGTCTCCCACGATACATATGATTCAGCGTATCCGATCCGCGCGGATAAATCCCTGACTCCGTAACGGTATACATCATAACCACAGCACTGACCAAAATAAAAAGAACGGCTAGCAGCGTCTTCTTCCATCCGTTTCCGGATATACGAACCCCACTATCTGTTCTTTCATGATCACCCATAGTTTTCTGCTCTGCAGTATTTCCGCTGCCTGCTGCAGCTTCTGCAACTATCGCCGCCTGCACCTTTTCATTGCTTTCCGCAGTTTCTTCCTTCTCTTTTACCCCATTTTCTGCGGACTTAATCGTTATCGCAATTTCCTGTACCTTATCCTGTAAATGAAGATCTGCAATTTCATGTACCCGGTTGATGCTTGCATCATATAATTCCTTTGTGACGGAATACGTACGCACCGGCGTTTCATAAATATCAAGCCGCAGCAGGGATAAATCATCCTGCAGCACCTTTGTCAGCTCTTCAAAAAAAACATTACCAATGTTCTCCAACGTCGTATCACCATTCTCAAATCCGGGCATCTCATCCAGATTCCGGTTCTGAAACGGTGACAGCCAGCTTTCGATCTTCTGCTCGATCTCCTGATACAGCTCCATTTTCCGCTGTGCTTTCAAATAAAGCACAATGGAGAATGTATGCTGATGTCTGCCGGCTTTGTCACCAATCACATTGGAATGCTCCGCATGTAATTCAAACTTCAGCTTATAGATATTCTGTCCCATACGTTGTTAAAAAAATGTTCTTTCTACCTTCTTATTGATCATTTCAATGCCCGCTTTCAGATCGGGATGTGCTTCCAGAATTTCTTCCGCCTTATCCCGCTGCATTTCATTGATGCAGAGCGTGCATTTTGATTTTTCCCCTCCTGCGAAAACTCTCTTAAAAAATGAAACATCATCCCATTTTTCATAATAGGAGATCCGTTCATCTAAAAATAAACGCTCCAGCTGCTTCTTGACGTTCAGATCCGTAATTGTACAAAATTCCACTTCATTATGTACCTTCACATCAGCAAATGATATATCTGCCATTTCTTTCACCCGTCTTTTCTTTTAATGTCAAAAATAGAATCCTCTCTTATGCACTTTTCTTAGCATATCATAATTTCCCCTGTTTGGAAAGCCCACAAAATCTTATTCTGTATCTTTCTGATCGCCTGCATAAAAATCCTCAAACAATTTGTTGACTGCAGAACGGGTATCCTGTGAGATCTGTGGCAGTTCTTTTCCCCAGGTCTTCGTTGCCTGCTTGAATCCTTTTTCAAATGCTGCCTGCATCTCTTTCATCTTATCCATATCACCGCCGGAAAGTGCTTTTGCAAAATCAAAAATACGTTCTGAAGTCTGTTTCACACCCCAGTAACCATCTTCTGCGATATCTGCCTGTGCCTGTGCTTTTGTCTGGGCATCAACCGTGAAGTTTCCGCTTGCTAAAAACTTCCACATATCATTTGCCTGTCCGTACGCATTTCCCTGCTTGGAGATCATCTGCTGTACAAGCTGCTGCAGCTGCTGTGTCCGTGCCTCTGCATCTGCCTTGAGCCGGCTGATAATTGCTTCATTTTTTTGTTTTGCTGTAACAGTATCTGTCTTTTCAGTTTCTGCTGATGGCTCATATACTGCAGATACTTCTGTCTGCTTTCCTTCTGTTTCCGTTGCGGCTGCTTTCTGCTCTGTGCTCTTATAAGCAGCATAGGTATTTGTCTGATTTGAAATTCCGTTTACATTCATTCTAATATCCTCCTTGATCTGCTCAAACGACTACCTTGACACGTTTCCTATTTCTGTAAATGATATCGGCTATTTTACCCGTTTTGTTTAGTAATATCCTGCTTTTATTATTTTTCACTGTTTAAAAGAAAATACTCCATGGAATCGATCCGCTGAAATACAGCAGAGCTGACTGCCTCATACCGTCCTTCCGCGCCCTGAATCTCATGTATCTCTGTTCCGATATTTTCTCCGCACGCCCACAGTGAACCATCTGCCTTCTGTATCACAGTGTTGTTGTACTGCATGGGATAGAAGCCTTCATACTCCGCTATTGTTTCATAGGTTGGATCCAGTCCCAGATCTCCTGTCCAGACCATTACCGCATTTTCTGCAACGCAGACAGGCTCTCCGATCACAGTCCGATCTACAATACCGCAATTTCCCGCACTGTTGTAGCCCCATGTCCAGACTGATCCGTCCAAAAGCAGTGCTGCATGATGAAACCAGCCACCGGTAATAACCACTGCGTTTTTCAGAATCTGCTTTGGCTTTTCTATAAAATATACATCTGATGACTGATATCCGCCATTGATATAAACAGTTCCCCATGTCCAGACCGTTCCATCCTCTTTAAGCGCCACCACATCATCTCTTCCACAGACGGCATATGTTACATCTTCCATAAGCAGATATGGTGTACTGATCGCATAATGTTCTCCATCCAAATACATTTCCCAGTCAAAGCTGTCATACTGCTGCAATGCACCGCCTCCTGCATTTCCGACACCATACAGCTTATGATCCTCTGTCAGAAAGACCATAAATCCTTTCTGCGAAAAATCTACATGGATCACATGCTCCGCTATTTTTACCGGGTCATTATAAAACCCATCATAGTCCTGCGTATTTTGTGCTAACTGTCCGTAATTATTTCTGCCTTCTCCCCATAATGTGTTCGCCGCATCAATTTTATATAAATTGGATGCATCACCGGCGTTTCTGATATACGCTGCCCCTTTGCTTTCCGCTAAGATCGTCTGTGCGTCCAGTTCAGACTGCGCATCCGTTTCCGTTTTTTCTTCCGCATCCGGCTCTGTTTTTTCCTGTTTCTCCGAAACAACCGTTTCATTCACAGGATCCGGCTGTTTTTCCTCCGGATCTGTCAACAGACAGACTGCAAGAGACGCACAGACAAGCAGCACCGCACCCATGAGCAGAAAAGACGGTTTTCGATACCGCATGATATTTTTGATCCTTTGTTTTGGATTTCCCTCGCCAAAGGATAATCCGCCGCCGGCAATTATCTGCCTGCCTGTTGCCAGGTGTAACAAAGAAGCAGAATACTCTGACCGGATATCTCTGTCCATCTGTTTTAATACTGCCTCATCACAACTCATTTCCATGTCATTTCCTGCAAGTATATAGGCGATCCATACAAGCGGGTTAAACCAGTGCAGACATAATGCCAGAAAAGCTGCCAACTTTATGATATGATCCAGTCGTTTTATATGATGCTTCTCATGTAATATGATATATTCCCTTTCCTGTGGTGTAAGTGAGGATGGCAGATAAATCTGTGGTCTGAAAATGCCCAGGCAGAACGGAACCGCTATTTCATCACACAAAAAAACCCTATTCCGGATCTGCAAAGATGCCCTTGTCTTTTTGCGCAGTTGGATCATAGAAAACGTATTGACGCACAAAAGCAGTAAAACACCCATCCCCCATACAAGATACAACGCTCCGAGAATCCGATTTTCCTTCTTTGAAAGTTTCGTTTTCCAACTGTTTGCAGCATTTTGACCGGTTCTTGATTCCGTTACCTCTGGCATGGCTGTTTCCGTTTTCTGAGACACAGAACCTCTCTTCTGCACATCCATATCCGTTTCTGCCCCGTTCCGATCCAAAGTCGGTACGTCTGCTATTCCATCATATACCGCAAGCTGTACCTGCTCCGCTTTTTCCACCGGCTCCGATAACAGTCTAAACGCAGAAAATCCGGAGGAAATGGATATCGGGCAAAGTAGTCTGAACAACACAATTCCCCATAATGCATAAGAAAATATTTTAGGGGCTCTGCGCAGCAGGACTCTTACTGCGATCAACACAACAATGATCATACCCGCTGTAACGCTTCTGTTAAACAGCTTTACAAGAAATACATCTGAATAGAATGTTCCAAACCATTGCAGCATATGCGTCACCCCTTTTCCCCATTTATAATATTCATGATCTCTGCAATCTCTTTATCCGAAAGCTGCTTTCTGGAAGTGAATGCAGCTATAAAAGCCGGCAAGGAACCACGAAATGCTTCTTCTACAAACTCCTCTCCCTGCATTCCATAATATTCTTCTCTGCTTAACACAGATGAAACAACTCCCTTTACATTTTGAAAAATACCTTTCTCACACAGCTTCCGAAGTACGTTATAAGTCGTTGGACGTTTCCAGTTCAGTTCCCGGCTGCAGATTTCCGCAAGCTCTCTCGATCCGATCGGCTCATGCGCCCAGATGATCTCTGCAAAATGTGTTTCCACCAGTCCAAGTTTTGCATCTCCCATATATTTCCCTCCTGTTTATTGCCAATGAACAATTTTAGTTTATTCTGAATAAACAGCTTTGTCAACTGTTTTCTTTCTGCGTTCTTTTTTGACTTTTTCCCCCTTGTATGCTACACTATCAGTCGTGTATACAATATACATCTGATGAAAAATCGTGGAACTTATGGCAGAATTTATCATACAAAATCTTATTCCACAGAAGGGAGATTATAGAAAAATGAACGAACAAAATGTAACTGCCGGTTTTAACGCCCCGGCCTCGCTTGTGCAGGCGAAGATCTCGGAGGGAAAAGCCAAAACAGAAATGCCGGTCTGGAAAGTACTGCTTCTCGGTATTTTTGCCGGTATGTTTATTGCCTTCGGTGCATCCTCCAGCAGTCTTGCCATCCATGCCATTGAAAATCCGGGTGTGGCAAAACTGATCGCCGGTCTGATCTTCCCGGTCGGACTGATGATGATCGTATTCGTCGGCGGCGAGCTTTTTACCGGAGACTGCATGATGCTGATGGGCAATCTGCATAAGAAATACAATGCACTTTCCATGATCCGTGTGCTTGTGCTTGTGTATCTCAGCAATCTGGTCGGTTCCGTGATCATTGCCGCACTTGTTTACTTCAGTGGTCAGCTTGATATGTCCGCCGGACTTTTAGGTGCTTTCACGATCAAGGTTGCTTACGGAAAGGCTGCTCTTCCTTTCTCACGCGCTCTGTTCTCCGGTATCTTATGTAATATCTTAGTTTGTGTCGCAGTTCTGATGGCAGGTGCTGCAAAGGATATCGCCGGAAAAGTATTTGCGATCCTGTTCCCGATCATGGCATTTGTCATCGGCGGATACGAACACTGCGTTGCCAATATGTACTACATTCCGGCAGGTCTTATGGCGCTTTCCAATGATACTTACAAACAGGCAGCCATGAATGCATACGGCTATACAGAAGCGCAGCTTGCAGCACTCAGTCTGAAAGGCTTCTTTATCAACAATCTGATCCCTGTTACGATCGGTAACATCATCGGTGGTATGATCTTTGTCAGCATTCCGCTGTATCTGCTCCATAAAAAAGCCGTTCATAACTAATAAGATAAGGCTCCAAGGGATGTAACAGTATTTCGAAATACTATTACATCCCTTTTTTTGTTATGGTGCTCTTCGGTCTGTTTTGCCGAATAAATCATTCCAAGTACGTCCTCAAATACTCCCGTAATTTCAACCTCACTCATACCTTATTCTCCTTACTTTACTTGCCATATCTTTACTCTTTTATTATATCATTTTATACAGTTGATCAACTTCTGCTTTATACACCGATTCGGTATGAGAATCAAATAGCACCCACTCCACCAAATCGAAGCTGTCCGGATTTTCCTGCAAGAACCTGTTGACTGTATGTACTGCAATCTTTGCTGCCAACTCAACCGGAAAACTATATACTCCCGTTGATATGGAAGGAAATGCAATAGACCTGATTCCATTATCCATTGCCAGCTTCATAGAATTAAAATAGCAGTTAGCAAGAAGTTCCTCTTCTCTATTCCTTCCACCATTCCATATCGGTCCTACAGTATGTATCACATAATCACATGGCAGATTATAAGCTTTTGTTATCTTTGCTTCTCCTGTCTTACATCCATGAAGTGACCTGCACTCTGTCAGAAGTTCCGGTCCTGCTGCTCTGTGAATCGCACCGTCTACACCGCCTCCGCCAAGAAGGGAATTGTTTGCTGCATTCACAATTGCCTGCACATCTGTTACTTTTGTTATGTCACCTTTTATCGTTTTAATCAAATACATTGTTTAATATTCCTTCTCTATCTTACCTGTATGAATATCCTTAAAGCCTGCAACCTGCTCGCCATTACATATGCTCGCCTTGATTACTGGTTTCTTATTTTCTTTATCATATGTCTTTGTAACTGTCTTTTTCTTAAATAGTCCCACTCTGAGCACCTTCTTTTGACTTTGCCATCAGTATAAGTTTTTCAAAGGACTGTGCAAAGCGTACATCATCTTCTTCTGTACGCTTTCTCGGTCCTTTCATATGATTCTTATGAGAGCTGCGTCTTGCCTTCTTGTTAAGATGTCGCTCCATAAGCATCTGATCTATGTTCTCATTCGTGTACCACTTGCCTGATTGGTGAATAGCATATGCACCTTTTCCAAGAGCCATAGCAGCGACACCATAATCCTGCGATACTACTACATCCCCCTTATGACAAATGCTAATCAGCTTATAATCTACTGCATCTGCTCCAGCCCCAACCACAATTACTTCACTGTAATCTGAATATAATATATGGTTCGTGTCACACAGCAACGTGGTTGAAATATTGTATTTCTCTGCTATTGTCTCGACAATGCCCACTACCGGACACGCATCCGCATCTACAAATATATGCACTAACCTCTCTCCATTTCTCGTCCTCTTCCAAAAGTGATATGTTTTTATTGAAAGCAAGTGAATTTCATTTATCAACCATGATTCCGTATTGAAACTGAATGATATCCGAACAGTCAGTATCAACCGCATCCTTTATCAGCAAAATGGCATGATAGATCCCGTCTCTAATACATATAAACAAATCGAACAGCTCGTTTTACAAAATATTTTCCAAGTTTTTACTATGACTACAATCACTTTCAACAAAAAGCGTATTTGCTGGAAAAACAGCAAAAAGAAAATGATGCTGCCCTAAAAGAACTCACATCCAAGAACGATGAATTAAAGGAACAAATTGCTGCATTGCAGGAACAGCTTTCTCGAATCCGGAAAATCGGCTCTGCCCATTTGTAACTGATATGTAATGACCTCTTGTCAAGTACAAATTAACAGAAATCACCAAAAACATTTATTTAATTGTCTGAAGGCACCCTGAAAGAGCCTCGAAGTATCAGTTCCCGGCATTGGCCACTCTGATATACGTGGATTGGCTACCTACAGGTCAATGGTCCGCCGTGAGCTCTATCGTCTATTCGCGTGGATCACAGATTTCTCTGTGCCAACATAGTTACTTCGTAGATAGCTCGAACCTTGAAATGGCCGAATCCCTTTCAAGATGTCTTCAGTTGTTACTTTTATTACTGGCCAGATGTATGTGGCGTAAGCCATCTTACATCCGCTTGATTACCACCATAACAGCGGGATGATGATGTCAAGGCTGCGAAGCACCGCCAGCGGCGACCCAGCCTTGATATTAGCAGCACGGTGTTATACCTGTATCAGGCAACGTGATCAGTCATCATGCCCCACATAAAACAGGCAAGCTCACGTGCAATCGCTGTTTTAGCTACATTGGGTTTCTTGCTTTTTCCAAGAACCATTTTGTAGTATCGGCGCCTTAAGCGTTCATTGGCTTTATCTGCATAAGCAATAACTCGTGGCGAATTACCGGCTTGACGTGATTTCAGTTTCTTGGATTTAAATCCTATCTGACCACGGGCATAGCATTGAGAAGCTTCTGTAAGGAGCATACGGACATGGCGATTTCCGGCTTTGGTAATACCAAGCCTTGTCTGTCCATCACCGCTGGAATCCTCGCCCGGAACAAGTCCGAGATAGGACGCAAAATTCTGTGCAGACGCAAAACGATGAAAATCACCAACCTCGACCAGAACAGATAATGCAGTGTGTGTCTTGACACCGATGAAACAGCAAAGTTTCTTAACAGATTCTTTGTATGCATCCTTGGAAGCAAGTTCCTCTATGCGCTTATCTAATCGTTCCAGCTTATCACTAAGGGCAGTATAGGTCAGCAGATATTCGTCGAGGATTTCTTTGTAAAGTGCCTCAGGTTTTAATGACTTAAGCCATTTGATATGTGCTGCTGTCCAGTGACTATTTCCATCATAGCGATAGTTGTGGCGAAGACAAAACGCAAGGATCTGCTGTTTGACCTTCTTAAGTGCCAGTTTATGATCATCCCTCATACGGAGAAATTCTTTCGTTTCCTCATCTGCTGCTGTAGGGATGTGAACAGGACTGTAGTTATGCTGCGCCAAACATTTGGCGATGATTTCAGCATCACGCTTATCAGTCTTAATTCTTTTTTTACTACGCTGCTCAAGCATCGTAGTTGGAGCAAGTATCACACAGTTAACATGATGCTCTGTTAGCTGATGATATAAAGTGTAACCGAGGCAGCCAGCCTCATAACCGCATATGAAGTTAGCATCGTTTCCGTAGACGGTACGAAGAAACTCCAGATATCTCAGAACATTTTTGTAATCAACTTCTGTTCTCTGGAAGCGAGAACCTTTTTCGGCATCGATTGTGTACGCACAAAATGTAAAATTTTCTTTGTGTACATCCATTCCTACGTAAACTGTGTTATAATTCATTTGATGACCTCCCTTTGTATGCGGTAATCCCTGTTACCATTGACTTTGACAATCTTTAGTATACAGGCAAATCCACGAACCTACAATGTGGAGGTCATTACATATTGTCTATTCACAAATCTTATATCAGTTTTTAACGTTTACACAAAACTTGAAACGGTCTCCCAATCCATTACATTTCATCAAAACGTTGTGATCGCTCGCTTCGGGAAAGTGACCGATAAATCTCGGTCGTCTATACTATCGATTTCTTATTATAGCCGTTTCCTGTTTTTACTTACTATCTTTTCTCCATTAATTAATACAGAATAATCCATACCAATCATTGCATTCCCATCTTAACCCGATATGCATTTCTTGCATTAAGAAGATTTTCATTTGTCATTGCTCCTGTTTCAAATTCATTCTCATCCTCATCAGCATTTGCACAAAAGTAAACCCTCTCTTCATAGGCTACTTCCACGCCTTTTATTGTAATGGTTGTCATTCTTTTTCTTTCTTCAACTTCATGTGTCTTTTCACGTAATGGACACGACATATGTATTCTTCTTATTAATGTATTAGCTTCCATTGTATTACCTCACTCAATAACCCATTATAAATAATCCATTTTCCCCTTTGCGTAATGAAATGACACTCATACCTGTCTCTTATACACATCTGACGCTGCCGACGATCTACTC